>ERZ777305.787-NODE-787-length-47419-cov-7.363166_pt1 | contig 47419 bp, 31 predicted proteins | sample MGYA00374965_ERZ777305 | MGnify/ENA primary metagenome ERZ777305 (study PRJEB29328, sample SAMD00013331) | mouse gut metagenome | study: EMG produced TPA metagenomics assembly of the Metagenome analysis of fecal microbiota from mouse which was promoted...
TGAAAATCAGGCATCCTTATTTTGGAACTCAAAAAAGTGACGAAGTCAGGAAATTACAGAAAAAAGTAATTCTTTTCGTCAAAAATTGTTTGTCTTTTCGTATATTTGCCCTATCTAAAGAATACAAACATACGAATAATTATGAAACACTTTATTTTATCATTAGTGGCATTTGCAGCCTATTCTTGTCCCGTTCTATCACAATTAAACGTGTATAGCAACGGTAATGTAGGCATAGGAAGAACCACAGGAAGCGCAAATGCCAAGTTATCAATCGGCAACGGGACGGTATATAGCAATTACAACATCGATTTGCAAACAGAAACGCCTTTAAAATCCGGATTATTCAATATAGCGATAGACGGCATCGCAAAGAATTCAACCGCTCTTAACAGCGGACGCTCCATCGGATTACGCGGCATGGCGGGAAACGCCACGACAGGATATAACTACGGAGTACTCGGTTGTCTTTGGGGTGCACAACATGGAGCAGGAGTATTCGGCACTACCTCAAATATAACAGGAGTCAGGATTCCTGGTGTTTTTGCCGGATATTTCGACGGAGATGTATGTGTCACCGGTGATCTTTCGGTCAACGGCTCTTTAACAGGAACTCTCATTACCCCAACTTCCAATAACATCAACGCCGCAAAAGCCATCAGCAACTGCGACGGAAACGAGAGTACCTCAAAAAAGATTTCCAACCTGAATGTGATATCATACTATAATCCAACACCGGCAATGCAAACGGCAGAAAAAGACGACACTATAACAACAACACGCAAACCGGCAAAAATTGAGGCACAAAGTATCACGAAAATGCACTATGGCTTATTGGCAGAAGAAATAGAATCCGTATATCCCGAACTTGTATATGAATATGAGAATGGGACAAAAGGCATTAATTACACGGAATTGATACCATTACTTATACAGTCGATAAAAGAACTGAAAACAGAAATAGACGAACTAAAACACGCATACAACACACACGGAGGACAATCTGTCACCGGGATAAAAAACACAAACGACAGTCCTGTCGCATCTCTTGGACAAAACGCTCCAAATCCATTTGATTATACGACAGACATAAAAACATTCATTCCCGTTTCCGTCAAGAATGCCAAACTTTGCATTTACGACCTTAACGGAAAACAGATAAGACAGATAACGATAGGCGAACGTGGAGAAGCCACAATAAAACTAAACGCAAACGAGTTGCAATCCGGCATATACATGTATAGCCTGATCGTGGATGACAGACTTGTAAACACGAGGAAAATGGTATTAAACAGATAACGAACAAAAACATTATGGCCATGAAAAAAAAGAAATTATCAACAATACTCGCCATTATGGCGTGCTTAATCTGCCCGCAAGTAAAATCGCAAATAAAAAAAGGCACACAGCCACCATGGAAGAATAACTACATTAAAGTACACCATAACCACAATAAAGAAGTTACAAACATTTCAATAACACATTCTACCGGACATACACGTAATGTCTTTCCAAAGGCTGCAAACGAAGTCTTATATATCCAAAATCAGACATTTACAAACACAAACAATATCAATGCGACATACGTTTTCATCGGAAGCAACGTCACATCGGAAAAAGAAAGGGGAGCTGTCATTGTCGAAAATGGGAATACAACGATAAAAGGATATAACGAAGTAAAGATAGAGGGTGAATTTGAAGTTAAAAAGGGAGCTGCGCTCATCATCAACAATAATATATAGCATTATTGTATCTATCTTGTAAATATAACTTGGTTATATGGCAATAAATTCGTAATTTTGTTATTATTAAAACAATAACATATTGTGTCTTATATACACAACATATATTATTACGCCAATGAAACATCCCGCAAAGACAGACGTCGCCGTGCTGCTGATATTCTTCGCGCGCCCCGACACGTTCCGCCTCGTATTCGACGAGGTGAAAAAAGCACGGCCGTCACGACTGTTCCTATATCAGGACGGAGCGAGAGGAGAAAGAGACTGCGAGGGAATTGCCGCCTGCCGAGCCATTGCCGAGGATATAGACTGGGAGTGCGAGGTGCACAGAAAATATCAGGAGCGCAACTACGGGTGCGACCCCTCGGGCTTCATCGCCCACAGTTGGGCGTTCTCACTGGCAGACAAGTGCATCGTGCTTGAAGACGACGTGGTGCCGTCGCAATCGTTTTTCCCGTTCTGCAAAGAGATGCTCGACCGCTACGAGCACGACGACCGGATAATGATGATTGCGGGGTTCAACACCGACGAGACGTCTCCAGACACGCCCGCCGATTACTTTTTCACATCTGTCTTCTCCGTCTGGGGCTGGGCCTCGTGGCGACGTGTGGCCGAAAAATGGGACAGCGAATACTCATTCATCAAAGACCGCTACGCCATGAAGCAGCTTGGCGCACTGGCAAGGCAGCGCAAGTACAGGCCCGACATGATTGACATGTTCCGCGACCACTCGGAAACGGGCAAGGAATACTTCGAGACTATCTTCTGGGCCACGATGCTGTTCAACTCGGGTCTGGCCGTCATGCCCACGAAGAACATGATTAACAACGTGGGACTGACCGTTGACTCTACGCACTACTCGGCATCGTTCGACACCATGCCCCGTCGCCTGCGCCGCATATTCACCATGCGCCGCCACGAGACAGACTTTCCGCTGCGCCACCCGCGCTACGTCATCGAGGACGTGGAATACAAGGAACGGCTCTACAAGCGCAACGCATGGGGACACCCGTGGATAAAAATCCAATACTCAATCGAGGAACTTGCACGGAACTTACTGCACGGAAACTTCGGGATAGTCGCAAAGGCGCTGACACGAAGAGTAAGGAAGTGGACTGGAAAAGAGAAGCATGTGTGAGATCCGCGTCATTCCATATTCCGATAACGCATAAACACGCAGATGAAAGAACATGTCAATCATCCCGGAAGGTTGTCCTAATCGGGATGATATTTATTTGGACTTCAAAGTCTTGGCTTCGGGATTTTACCGATAACCTTAGCAAACAGCCATGCCAGGACCACGGCACCTATAACATAAAGCAACAGTCCCGCATACACATCGCCGCGGATAGACACGGGGATGAAAATCTTGCGTGCTATGGGGTGCGTGACAAACATGGCCGCCGACACACCGCCCACCCAAAGCAAGGGCGGCAGCACACCGGCAGGCAGCGCCTTGACGAAAAACACCGTGGCAGCCACGGCTGTCAGCGGCGCCCAAAGCCACGTATGGAAGTTAAAACACATCAGAAGAAGCACACCCACGGTTGCAGCACAGAGCAAAGCCCACTGCCAACGACACAAGGAAGAGACTACAGCCGCATTGCGGGAACGGCCGAGCAGCACACCGCCACAGAACGGCAGCATGCTGCCTATACAGTTATAACGCAGACGACGCAGCGCCTCGTCCTCCGGTCCGCACACGGCCTGCAACAGCCAACAGACTATCACAAGGCCTACAACGACCGCAGGGCCGCGCCGATAGATCATAAGCCGATATACGATGTAAAGCTGTATCATCAGCCCGAAAAACCAGTAAGGTCCAGGCCATATACTGCGCGACGGCCAAGGCAGCAGGTTTATGTACATCAGCAACTGGGCGACAATGTCACCCGCCGTGTAATGGAACGGCCGAGGAGTGGCAACATCCACGAGCGTGAAAGCGGCGAAACCGGCGAAAAGCATCGTGAGCAGCTTGAGATAATGGTAACGCACGAAGCGGAATACCGGCAAATCGGGCACATGGTCGTACTTCATCACAAGGCCGTAGCCGCTGAGAAAAAGGAATACCGGCACGCCGTAATGGCCGAAATACGAAAACAGATGCACCGGCAGCAAAGCATCGGGATCGGTGAGTATTTGGATAAGTCCCTCGTTATTGGACACACGATATAGATATTCGTTCTCTTTTGCCGGTATGGCAAGCCAGTGGCAGAAGTTGTGCAGCATTATCGCCAGTATGGCAATGCCCCTCAACGCCGAGCATTCCGCCCGGCTGAGCCATGTGTTATTTTCCATAATCATTTCTCAGTTTATCGTAATCGGTGGTGTTTTTAAGTATTCTCGGATTGCCGGCATTATACTCCGCACTCAACGGATTGCAATCGGGCCGGTATGAAGGACATGATATTCCGCCGAGATAAATCAGCAGATGAGGGAGCCGGTCGGTCATAAACGGTTTGTCCGCAGCCTCCCTTATCTCCGACATAACGTCAGGATGAGCGGCCTCATACTTTTCAGAGCACCATATCCAGAACGGCACTTCGTACTCTTCGTAGGCCGTCTCGTAAGACGGACGGTCCGAATGCGTGCGTCCGAACTTGTCCCTGTCGAACCCGAAACAGCTCTCGCCATGGTCGGACAGATATACGACAACGGCCTCACGGTTTTCAAACCGCTTTATCACGGCATCAAGTATTGAGTCGTTATATAGCGTGGCGTTGTCGTAGTCGGCCAACACCCAGCGCGCATGGTTGTTTACATTGCGGTGCTTGTAGTCTGTGGGTTTGAACACCTTGCGGTCGCGCGGATATTTGCGCCTGTACTCGGCATGCTGCCCTTTGAGGTGGAATATGGTGAGATTTCCTTTTGCCGACGGGCGCCGCAAAGTGTCGTACTCAGCGAGCAACCCCTCGTCAAACTCATGTATGTTGCTGTTTCGCACATCAAAGAGTCTGGAACTCAATTCCCGATCGGTCATGAAAAAGCCTCCGCTGAAATTGCATATAGACTCGGCGGCATCTGCCACAAACTGGTTTGTGACGAACGTAACGCCGTAACCGGCCGCACGGAATACTTCCGGGAAAAGCGGATAGTCGCTCCACCCGGCGGCATCGCCTATGACCTGCAACGAAAACATGTTCTTGAACACAAAGCTCGTGAGGTTCCACGGGCTTACCACATCGCTGAAAACAACGAGCCGCCCCTCGTCGGCTCTCGCTTTCTGTCGCGGGCTTACAGCCTTTTCGTAGCCATAGAGCTGGGAGTGGTGCCGGTTATGGCTCTCTCCTATCACAAGCACTATATCGGGAGATCGGAACGAACAGCTGTCTACCCGGGAGCTGCCGACGCTCTCCGTAAGTTTCACAAGCTGACCGGACGCAAGACGATTGGCATAGACGCTGAACGCAAGACGATACACAGGGAGATAAAGCTCCGCCTTATTTTCGTCGAGAAACGCGCGCTCCACCTTTCCGAGATCGCCGGCGGAGAAAAGTTTAAACAAGGCCGACTTATTGGGTAACGTGGCGGCAATGCCCCATATCAGCAACGCAGAGACTGCTATTGCCGACGGAAAACGGCAAAGACACGAGCATCTGGCGGCTATCTCCTCGTTTACACGTGGCAGATGACGCGCACGGCGCATGACAATACCGACAATGCCGGCACCCAGATGCAGGAACGCAAGAGCCAGAAGCCAACCTACATGCGATGCCAACACTTCCCATCCGACGTATGAACTGAAAAACTGTGACGCCTCGTCATAGTTCGTCTCGCCGACAAGCAACAGCATTGTGGGCGAAAGCGAGGTATTGAAACGCTCGAAACAGTATACATCGGCTATTGAAACGGCATAAAACGCCACTGCGAGCAACACTCTCGGCACACAGCGCATACGGCGGGGAACAAGGCAAAGCAACGCACAGAGCACATACAAGTCCACAAAAAGCTCCAACGGCGCATACCTATAAGAGGGCGGAACACCGTCGGGCGACTCCGTAAAGATGACACACAGCCACCCGAGGACGTACATAAAAACAAAAAAAGAGGCATTGCCGGTTATCGGGGCGAGCAACAATCCCGCCGCCTCACGACATGCCTTCGCCATATTTCTCATAACATTCTATTATCTTGTCTTTCACCACGTCGGGCACCATGCCGTCTATCGGCTCGCCACGGACTATACGCTCCCGTATATCCGTGCTGCTGACATCGAGCAACGGGACATCCGCAAGCGTCACTCCATGAGGCAGCGACGAGCGGTCGACCACACTGCCGCGACGCGGATATATCACGACGGGATACCTGTCGAGTATTCTCTCGTGCTCGTGCCACTCACCGAAACGCAGCCAATTATCCGCACCTATAAGCAAGGTGAAACGCCGGTCGGGCATATCTGCCGACATACGGCTCAAAGTATTCCACATATACGACGGGCGCGGCAAACGGAACTCGTAGTCGCATACCTCCATACCAAGTTCCCCCGCGACTGCCATGCGGGCTATGTCAAGCCGCAACGGGTCGTCGAGCAACCGCATGCCTCGCTTGAAAGGGTTCTGCGGAGATACCACGAACCATATCTCGTCAAGGCCGACAGACTCCAACAGCCGTCCGGCAATGGCTATGTGCCCGTTGTGTATCGGATTGAACGAACCGCCGAATATTCCTGTCGAGATAATGCCCATGACGCTACGGTATCACGAAATGAAATCCTTTATAATCACGAATGCCTCACGGCAGGCCGCATCGAGATTGTCATTAACCACGATACGATCAAACCTCGGCGCGAAACCAAGCTCAAACTCGGCACGGGCAATGCGGCTGTCGATGACCTCGGGTGTCTCTGTGCCACGGGTCTCGAGCCGCCGACGCAACTCATCAACCGACGGCGGACGCACGAATATGCTCAACGCACGCTCGGCATAGTATTCTTTTATTGCGCAACCGCCCTTAACATCGACATCAAGCACCACGTTCTGGCCTTCTTCCAGTTGTTTCTCAACCTGCGATTTCAACGTGCCGTAATATCGTCCGGCATATACTTCCTCGTACTCCAGAAACTCGCCGGCCCCTATCTTTGCCCTGAACTCATCGGGAGTCACGAAGAAATAGTCCTTTCCATGGGTCTCTCCCGGGCGCGGACTGCGGCTCGTGCACGACGTGGAGAAAGCCATGCGAAGCTCCTCGTGCTCCATGAGCCACCTTATAATTGTACTCTTTCCCGTTCCGCTCGGAGCGGAAAATATTATCACCTTACCTTTACAACGCATTCAGAACCTGCTCTTTTATCTGCTCCAACTCGTCTTTCATCATCACTACGATATTCTGCATCTCCGCCAGGTTGCTCTTCGAACCGGTGGTATTGATCTCACGTCCCATTTCCTGGGCTATGAAACCGAGCTTCTTTCCCTGTCCGTGCCCTTCCTCCATTGTCTCACGGAAGTATTTAAGATGGTTGGCAAGACGCTGTTTTTCCTCGCTGATGTCAAGTTTCTCTATGTAGTATATCAGTTCCTGCTCAAGACGGTTCTTATCGTATTCCACGTTGGGAATAGAGCTGAGGCCGTCTACGATACGGGTACGTATCTTTTCCACACGGGCTTTCTCGTAAGGCTCTATCGAGGCGAGAAGTGCCGATATGTTGTCGAGCTTCTCGTTAAACTTGCGTTGAAGAGCCGCGCCCTCCTGGTTGCGGAACGCCGTTATCTTGTCTATAGCGGCGGAAATGGCACTGCAAGCCGCGCTCCATTCCCCGTCACTGAGCTCTTCCTGCTCGGTGCGTACCATGACATCGGGCATGCGCAACAGCGTGGCAAACCAGTCATTAGGCATGGGTATGCCGGCTTTATCTGAAATGGAACATATCTGACGATAGTAATTCTCCACAAGAGCACCGTTTATCGGCGTGGCGTCCGTACCGGCTTCTTTCTCTATCCAGATGCTGAAATCCACCTTGCCGCGCTCCAACGCGCCCGACAACATCTGACGTATCTCCATCTCTTTCTCCCTGTATAGCGGGGCTATACGGGTAGAAAGGTCGAGAGCCTTGCTGTTGAGTGACTTTATCTCTACATTGATTTTCTTCTCTCCATAGGCCACAACCGCCTTGCCGTAGCCCGTCATTGACTGTATCATAATATATTGTTTAAGTTTCGCTATACTCTTTTATTTTCCGCTCTTTCACGTCCAACCGTTACATATATCCGAGCCAGCGGAGTATATCGTTAAGATTTGCCACCACCATCAGCAGGATGAGTATGCCGAAACCGATGTATTCGGCTCTTATCATAAACGTCTCGCCCGGTTTGCGGCGTGTGATAATCTCGTAAAGGAGGAACAGTACGTGTCCTCCGTCGAGAGCCGGAATGGGCAGTATGTTCATGAAAGCGAGGATGATACTGAGAAATGCCGTCATCTTCCAGAACATATACCAGTCCCATGTCGGCGGGAAGAGACTTCCGATAGCCCCGAATCCGCCTATAGACTTGGCTCCGTCGGCCGTAAACACATATTTCATGTCGTCCACGTATGTCGACAACACATGAAAACCATACTTAACTCCGGCCGGGATGCTCTCGAAGAAACCGTACCGGCGTGTCACCGGCTTATAAAGCGCGGCATACGTTTTTGCGGTAATGCCGAGTTTGAGGTCGGGCGAAAGCATCACTACAGCCGTGTCGGCAACTCCTTGCCGCAACGTGACAATCGTAGCCGTGCGTGCCTTCATACTGTCGGCACTCGTCGTGGCAACGGCCATGACATCACCAAGCTTACCCATTTCGTCGATAAACGTATTGTAACTGTCTATCGCCTTGCCGTTGAACGCTATTATCCTGTCGCCTTTCCGCATCCCGGCTTTCTCCGCCGCCGTGCCCGGCACGACGCTGTCGAGCACCGCCGGCGTGAGAGGACGCACGAACGGGGGCACTGTTTTGAGCATACCGAGCAGATTTATATCGCCCGGCAGACTTATGCTCATCGGCTTTCCGCCGCGAATAAGGTCTACACGGTGTGCTTCGGATATGCCACGGAGCATGTCTGCGCTGAAATCCTTGAAATCGCCCTTGTCCGTTCCTATGAGAATATCGCCGTCACGGAAACCGAGCGCCTTTGCCTCGGTGTTGAATTTCATGCCGTATGTCATGTCCTTGGCGGGAATATAGGTGTCTCCCCACACGAAAAGTATCATAGCATAGATAAACAGCGCAAGCAGAAAATTGACCAGAACGCCGCCTATCATGACAAGCAACCGCTGCCAGGCGGGCTTCGAGCGAAACTCCCACGGTTGTACCGGCTGCTTCATTTGCTCGGTATCAAAACTCTCGTCTATCATACCGGATATCTTGCAATAGCCGCCCAGAGGCAGCCAGCCCATGCCGTATGTGGTGTCGCTGTTCTTTGGCTTGAACTGGAACAGGTGGAACCAAGGGTCGAAAAACAGGTAGAATTTCTCTACCCTGATACCGAAAAGTTTCGCAAAGAAAAAGTGACCGCCCTCATGGAGCAGTACCAAAATAGATATTGCGAGCATGAACTGCAACGCACGTATTAAGAATATTTCCATTTATGAATTATGTATTGTGATTTGATTATCGTTTATGGACTGCAAGGTTACATCCCTCCATTCAGCCGCGGCTGTCTATCAACCCGGCAGCCACACGCCTCGCCTCCTCGTCTGTTGCCACATAGGTATCGTAAGTAGGGTTTGAGTCGAACGCCACACGGCTCATTGTCTTCTCTATAACATCGCTCATCTGCAAGAATCCGCAACGATCTTCAAGAAAGCCGCGGTTCACTATCTCGTTGGCGGCATTGACAATGCAAGGCATATTGCCGCCTTTCCTTATCGCTTCGAACGCCAGGCCAAGACAGCGGAACTTCTCCGTGTCGGGCTTGAAGAACTCCAACGGATGGCTGAAAAGGTCTAACCGTTCCGATGTAAGACGCAGACGGTCAGGATAAGAGAAAGCATATTGTATTGGCATACGCATATCAGGCACGCCGAGCTGTGCCTTTACGGCTCCGTCGCAGAACTGGACCGCACTGTGAACGATAGACTGCGGGTGTACAAGCACCTCTATCTTGTCGGCATCCACACCAAAAAGCCATTTGGCCTCGATAACCTCAAAACCCTTGTTCATCATCGTGGCACTGTCTATCGTTATCTTGGCCCCCATGTCCCAGGTGGGGTGACGCAGTGCGTCTGCCTTAGTCACGGCCGCCAATTGCTCCATGGTGAAATTACGGAACGGACCTCCCGATGCCGTGAGGAGTATTTTCTCAACCTTATTGTCTCCCTCGCCGGCAAGGCATTGGAATATCGCCGAGTGCTCACTGTCTACCGGAAGTATCGGCGTGCGGTATTGCGCCGCCAGTTCGCAGATAAGCTGTCCTGCCACCACAAGCGTCTCCTTATTCGCCAGACATATCGTCTTGCGGGCCTTTATGGCATGTATCGTAGGCGAAAGACCGGCAAACCCTACCATCGCGGTAAGCACCATATCTATCGGTCCGGCCTCCACTATCTCGTCAAGAGCTTTCGCACCGGCATAAATCTTTATGTCCGGCTCGTCGGCCAACAGCGCTTTCAACCTGTCATAACGCTGTTCATTGGCAATGACAACGGCGGCAGGCTTGAACTTCCTCGCCTGTGCCGCAAGCTCCTCCACCTTGTTGTTCGCCGTGATACAATACACCTCATACAGTTCGGAGTGCTCCTCTATCACCCGAAGAGCCTGCGTTCCTATCGAACCGGTTGAGCCGAGTATCGCTATTTGTTTTTTCTTCATTTCCTTTTTCTTTTATAATGCAGGGATGCTTATACATAGAACACGCAGCACCGGCCTGTCACCGGAGCCGGGGTCAGAATCCCTATCCGACGCCATCAATATCGAGAAGTCCGTCCGGCAGGTTCATGGCTATCACCCTCCTACCCACATCCACGCTGTCGATAAGCTCGTCTTGCGCCGGAATGAGCTGCCCGTCTTCAAGCTCGAAGAGCGTGTTTACCGTGGTGTCATCGACCGAAACAATCCTGCCCACAGACTTTCCGCTGCGCGAGTCTAACACGTCGAAACCCACTATCGCCGCCCATGAGAGGTTGTCACCGCCTTCATCGGATATGCTTCGGGGAAAAAAGACGTCGGTATTTGTCAGTTCCGAGGCGCGCTCCTGCGTGTCTACATCCTCAAATTTCACGAGTGCGGTCTCATTGCTTCGAAACCGGTACTCATCAATAAAAAACGGAACGAGTATTCCGTCTATCGAGAGTATGAGGTAGTCGCAGTCCGTGCGGTCGAAGATATCATCATCGAACATAAACGTTATCTCGCCCTTCACACCGTGCGGCTTGCCCAACCGTCCTATCTTATAAACATCGTCTTCCCTTATCATACTATTATTCTACCCTCGGTTATGAATATATCTCACATGGGTTGCTCCCTTATTATCCTTGCGCCAAGGCCGTTGAGCCGCGCTTCTATATTCTCATAGCCGCGGTCTATCTGCTCTATATTGTCTATACGGCTCGTCCCATGGGCACTCATGGCCGCTATGAGCAGAGCTATTCCGGCACGTATGTCCGGACTGGACATGCGTCCCGCGCGCAGTCTTATCTTGCGGTCGTGCCCCACGACCACGGCCCTGTGCGGGTCGCAGAGGATCACCTGCGCCCCCATATCTATAAGTTTGTCTACGAAGAAGAGCCTGCTCTCGAACATTTTCTGATGAAACAGCACACTGCCTTGTGCCTGTGTGGCCACCACTATGAGCACCGACAGCAGGTCGGGAGTCAGTCCCGGCCAAGGTGCGTCGGCCAGAGTCATTATTGTCCCGTCGATAAACGAGTCTATCTGATAATGATCCTGTTTAGGTATTATTAGGTCTTCGCCGTCGTGCTCTATTTTAACACCGAGACGGCGGAACGCCTCCGGTATGATGCCGAGGTTTCCGGGAGACACATCCTTTATGCGGATACCGTCGCCCACCATTGCCGCCATGCCGATAAACGAGCCTACCTCGATCATGTCGGGCAATATCCTGTGCGTAGTGCCGTGCAGCCTATCCACTCCCACGATTGTAAGCATGTTCGAAGCTATACCGCTTATACATGCGCCCATATTGTTGAGCATGTGGCACAACTGCTGTATATACGGTTCGCATGCAGCGTTGTATATCGTCGTGGTACCCTCGGCAAGCACCGCCGCCATTATGATGTTGGCCGTTCCTGTCACCGAAGCTTCGTCGAGCAGCATGTAACAGCCTTTCAGCCGGTCTGTCCCTATCTCGTATACCCCCCTTTCCTCAACGTGACGGAACTTAGCCCCGAGACGTTCAAAACCGAGAAAGTGCGTGTCGAGACGCCTGCGCCCTATCTTGTCGCCGCCCGGTTTTGTGATTACGGCCTTGCCGAAACGGGCGAGCAACGGGCCTATCATCAGCACGGAGCCGCGCAACGAAGCGCATTTTCTGACAAACCCGTCGCTTTCCATATAGCCGAGATTCAGTTCGTCGGCCTTGAACGAATAGTCATTCGTCGTCAGCCTCTCCACCTTCACTCCTATATCTTTGAGCAGAAGTATGAGGTTTTTGATGTCGAGAATATCCGGAATATTGCTTATCCTCACTTCCCCGGCCGTGAGCAGCGATGCGCATATCACTTGAAGAGCCTCGTTTTTGGCTCCCTGCGGTGTTATCGTTCCGCTTAGCGGATGACCGCCTTCGATGATGAATGCCGACATACCTTAATTATATATATGTGTCACTTGCGTTTCTTTCTTCTCTGGTTATCGCCCGAGCCGCCCGTGCTTATCTTGTCAAACCTGAATGTATTGAGGTCAAGCTGTATCTTACCGTCAGTGAAGCGGGCCAGGTCGGAAGCCACCTTCTCGTCGTCCATAGAACCGTGCCCCCATGTTGTCAGGTCGCGCTTCATCTGGTTGGCCACCATCCGTGTCAGCTCGTCGCGCTCGTCGCCCTCCGGCATGGCCTTCAACTTATCGAACATTTCTTCAAGCAGATGCCCGTAGTGGCGCAGCCTCACCCTGTCGCCCTTGCCTGGTATCTGCATCGGTGAGGGCTTGTCGAGTATCTTCTCGGCCGCCTTCACGTCATACGGCCACTCTATATCAAGTTCCCTGCGGCTTATAAGATACAGATGGTCCCACAAAGTGCGCTCGTAGTCGGCGTTTTCACGCAGTTGCGGCACCTTGGTGGCCATCATTCTCACGATGGCCTCGGCACAGGCCTGGCGCTCCGCCCTGTCGGCCAGCGACACGGCATAGTCTACCATCTTCTGTATCTCACGGCCATATTCCGGCATCATCAGCGGTTCGCGCTGCGTGTTGTAGTCTAATCCTTTTATTTCCATAAATACGTTAAATCAGCTTTTTACTTTCCTTGGCCACGAAGTCTTTCAGATAGAACGGCACAAAATACGCCGTATCTTCCGTCTTGCCCTCCGCCATGCGCTTCTCCGCAAGCGGAAACATCCACTTGGCCAACGGCTTGACGCCCTCTATCAACCGGGCGTTCGGGTGAGCTATCGTCTCCATGCACTTGCATGCGCCGCCACCGAAGAAATATACGGGTCGCCCGTCGAGCAGCCCTTTGTATGTATCGGCAGTCACGATGTCGGCTCCCACTGGGCGTACAGCGGTCAGCGCACGGTCGTATATCCCGGCATACACTTCCATCCTGCGGGCATCTATCATCGGACATACAAGCGCATCGTCCTCAATATCATCATGCCCCAACAGCACGGGTACGCACATCAGTTCAAGCGTGGGCACGGCAATCAACGGGATGTCACGGCCGTAGCATACGCCCTTTGCCATCGACACTCCGATACGCAGGCCTGTATACGACCCCGGGCCGCAACTTACCGCCACGGCGTCGATACCTGTTCCCGCCTCATCGCAGAACGAAAGAGCCTCGTCCACAAACACGCCGAGTTTCACTCCGTGGTTCGGGCCGTCGTGATCTTCCCTGTTAAAAATACACTCGCCATCGTTGCTGACGGCCACGGAACACACGTCCGTGCTCGTCTCTATATGTAATATGCAAGACATAGTCTGACTATCCGAATTATTATAATTTGCAAAAATACGCTTTTTTTCCGTAATCATGCTTCCATTTATCAGAAATTAACGCACGGCACGCAGCTTTTACGACAACAGCCATACAAAAGAATCATGACAATGCGCCATTATGCGTGGTGGGCTGTACACATCCGCACACGCAGGCTGCCATTTTCAGGTATACGGAAATGCCGTATATGCGGATTTATGAGTATCTTTGCGAACATTAAGACTACCATCAACCAAAAAGCAATACAATGAGAAGAATATTACTGGCCGCAGTCCTGTCGATGCTCGGCACGTCTTTGCCCGCAAGCGACAAGACAATGGACGGCTTCATATCCGGACTGATGCGCAAGATGACCCTGCGCGAAAAGATAGGGCAGCTGAACCTGCTTCCCGCCGGCGAGATAGTGACAGGAGCCGAGATTAACACCGAGGTCAGCGGAAGCATCGCCGCCGGCGATGTCGGCGGAGTATTCAACATCAAGGGAACAGACAAGATAAGGGCATTGCAAGAGATAGCCGTGCGGAAGAGCCGGCTCGGCATCCCGCTCATCGTCGGCATGGACGTGATACACGGATACGAGACGATATTTCCAATCCCGCTCGCCCTGTCGTGCTCGTGGGACACGGCGGCCGTGGAACGCTCGGCACGCATCGCCGCCCGTGAGGCCAGCGCCGACGGTATCTGCTGGACGTTCAGCCCGATGGCCGACATCGCTCTCGACGCGCGGTGGGGACGCATCAGCGAGGGTAACGGTGAGGATCCGTATCTCGGCTCACGCATGGCAGCCGCCATGGTACGCGGCTATCAGGGCGACTACAGCCGTGCCGACAACATCATGGCATGCCTCAAACACTATGCCATGTACGGTGCCGCCGAGGCCGGCAGGGATTACAGCATGGCAGACATGAGCCGGGTGCGGATGTACAACCAGTACCTGCCGCCATATAAGGCTGCCGTGGAGGCGGGCGTGGGCAGCGTGATGTCGTCGTTCAACGTGGTCGACTGCATCCCGGCCACGGCCAACAAGTGGCTCATGACCGATGTGCTGCGCGGAGAATGGGGATTTGACGGGATGCTGGTAACCGACTATGAGTCGATAAAGGAAATCATAAAGCACGGCACGGCGGAAGACCTCGCCGACGCTTCGGCACAGGCTCTCAACGCCGGTACAGACATGGACATGTGTTCCAGGGGATATATCGGCACGCTTGAGCAGAGCGTACTCGACGGACGTGTGAGCGCCGAGGCCGTAGACAGGGCATGCCGCAGGGTCCTGGAAGCGAAATACAGGCTCGGACTGTTTGACAACCCGTATAAATACTGCGACCCGAAACGTCGCAAGAAAGACATTTTCACCGCCGAAAACAGGGCTGCGGCACGTGACATAGCAGCCGAGACTTTCGTGCTGCTGAAAAACGACAACGGCACGTTGCCGCTGAAAAAAGAAGGCCGGATAGCGCTCATAGGGCCGTTGGCCGACACCCGTTCGAACATGGCGGGCACGTGGTGCGTGGCATACACGCCCGAACGGTACTCCACTCTGAGAGAGAGCATGGCACAAGCACTCGGCGGAAAGGCCGAACTGCTATACGCACAGGGCTGCAACATCACAGCCGACGAGCGGCAACAGAAAGACGGTGAGTTCGGAAAGAGCATAAAGCGAGGCGACGACGCGCTCATGAAGGCAGAGGCGCTGGCAGTGGCACGGCAAGCGGACGTGATTGTATGCGCCATGGGCGAGACGGCGGAAATGACGGGCGAGAGTTCGAGCCGCGCCAAGCTGGCCATGCCCGACGTACAGGCGGCGCTGCTCGCCGAGCTCGTGAAAACGGGCAAACCGGTAGTACTGCTAAACTTCTCCGGACGCCCGACGGTACTCACATGGGAGCAAGACAACGTGCAGGCGATAATGAACGTATGGTTCGGTGGCTCGGAGGCGGCCCACGCAATATGCGATGTGCTGTTCGGCGACAAGACGCCCTGCGGCCGGTTGACGGTGTCGATGCCCAGAGCTACCGGCCAGGAACCGCTGTACTACAACCACCTCAGCTCGGGACGACCGGTGGAAGAGGGAGCGAAGCGCTACTACAAGTTCCGCAACAACTATCTCGACGTGCGCAACGACCCGCTATATCCTTTCGGCTACGGGCTGAGCTACACCACTTTCGAATACGGCGAGCCGCGCCTCAGCGCCGCGACCATGGAGCGGAACGGAGGCGTTAAAGCCACTGTGACAGTGAAAAACACGGGCGACAGGGATGCCGACGAAGTGGTGCAGTTATATATCCGTGACCGTGTGGCGTCGATAAGCCGCCCCGTAAAAGAGCTGAAAGGCTTTCAAAGAATACACCTCAAAGCGGGAGAGAGCCGCGAGGTGACGTTCGACATCACGCCCGACATGCTGAAATTCTACAACAGCGAGTTGAGGCACGTGCTCGAACCGGGCGATTTCAGCATCATGACAGGTCCCGACAGCCGACGGCTGAAAACGGTGAAACTGACGGTGAGATAAACAAAAAAACATGCGACATGTAAGAATAATGTCATGGATTTAACACTTTGTTTTTTCATGAAATAGAAAACGGAAACGATAAACACCGATATATACAATACGATATGCCGCCTTCCGGAATATGTCGGGAGGCGGCTTTTTCTGCAACGGGATGCCAGTTGTAGTGCGATTGGTTGCCGGTTGCGTTGCGTTTAGCGTCCCGTTGGCTTCCATTTAGACGCTAAACGCAGCGCAACGGGACGCTAAACGGAAAAAACATGCCGGACAGATGAGGCCGGTTGTGTACCGCAAGCAGGCGCATGCCATGTACGACACTGGAATACAGGCACTTGCACAAAAAAAACTCTCATAACCCGTGTTTTTGCGACCACGGGACTTTAATTTTAAAACAAGCGAAACATGAGAAGCTCTTTGTAAATATTATTCCGAATCGGAAGCGGCCTCCTCGCATATCATGGAGACAGCGATTTTGTCGATGCGCACCTTATCCATATCGACCACCTCGAACTTGAAACAACCCCAAGTGAACACGTCTCCTTCGGCGGGCACACGGCGCAAGCTCTCCATCACAAGACCTCCCACGGTGGTGTAAGACGCCGGCTCGTAGAGATCTTCCCTGTCGAAATAGGAGAGAAAATCGTATATCATGCACTGCCCGTCGACGAGCCACTCCTCTCTGTCGTGGCGTTTCACGATGGCCGGCCCGTCGACACCCTGCGGAATGTCGCCAACAAGGCCTCCGAGAATGTCGCGCAGCGTGACTATACCCTGGAAGCAGCCATACTCGTCGTATACGAGACCTATATGCTCGCCACCCCGCTTGAACGTGTCGAGAGCGTCGTAGACGGTCATCGTCTCGGGCAGGAACATACCGGGCGTCAGCTCTTTCTCTATGTTGAAGTCGGCAGACCCGAGCGTGAGCATGAGCCTCTTTAGAGATATGACACCGCAGATGTCTTCCTTTTCCTTGTCAAACACGGGATAAGAGGAGTGCAGATCTTCGGCGAGAACCTTGCGGACACTTTCCTCATCCATGTCTACCGTAAGACACGACACATCCTTGCGGCTCGTCATGATGACCTCTATACTACAGTCGCCGAGCACGAGGGCACGCTCCATGATGTCCTGTTCCACCTCACGCACCTCTCCCGAGTCGGTTCCCTCCTGGATGAGCGACTTGATTTCATCTTCCGTCACCTTCGACGTGTTATCGCCGATGCACAGCAACTTTACTATAGCGGATGTGGAAAAAGACAGAAGCCACACTATCGGGAAAGTGAACACGGACAGCAGCTTCATCGGGCCGGCCACAATCTTGGCTATGGCATCGGCACGGCCGAGACCTATACGCTTGGGGACAAGCTCGCCGACGACTATAGACATATAGGTGACCACGGTGACTATCACAACTTTCGAGAGGCTCAACGCCAGTTTCGGAGCTACACCCAGACCGGCAAGATAATTGCCGAGGTCGGTAGCGATAGTGGCGCCTGAAAACAAACCGGTAAGTATGCCTATCAACGTTATTCCTATCTGTACGGTCGACAGGAAACGGTCTGGTTCATTTGACAGTTCAAGAGCCGTCGCGGCATTTCTGCTGCCGTCCTTGGCATCGGCCGCGAGCTTGGATTTCCGTGCCGATATAAGAGCGACTTCCGACATGGAGAACACGCCGTTGAGAAGTATGAGTGCGATGATTATTATAATATCGTCCATATATTATGTTATAAATCGAAATTACGAAAAGAACATCACCGGCCGCAACGGGCGGATGTACGTCGCCCGAAACGACAATCCGGCAGTATATCCGCGGCCGGCAGCGGCCTCGCATCGTCCACTGGCAAAGCGGCCGAGACAGCCCCGGGGAATTTCTTTGCGTGCAAAAATAGCACTAAAATCGCACACAATGAAATAATTGGTCTGATATTTCCCTTACATTATAGACTTTTTCGTTAAAGCAACTTAAATATTCCGGACCGCTGACAGACCAAAGCCGGGACACCTGATGCCGCTTCAAGACAGCGGCAGAGAGCACATTGATACCGCTATGGCATGAATTGCCGCGGCCGGCTTATAAAGGCATTTATTACAAGCGGGACATGTTTTAAATTAAAATGAAAAGCCGGCATAAAACTTACAAATCACTACTTTTTGATTAAAAGTTGATGAAAACGCCGCCATTTAAGCCAGTTTTATCGCCAATCTCTGTAACTTTGCGGCATGAACGAATAACAAAACGGTGTTTAACGTCAAAAAGTTTACGGCATGGCACATACTGTCAGATTTACGAAGATGCACGGAGCGGGCAACGATTATATATACGTGGACACGTCGATATACCGCATCAGCAACCCACAGGCCGTGGCAAAGGCATGGAGCAGGCCGCACACCGGCATCGGAAGCGACGGGCTTGTGCTGATAGGCAGAAGCGGAACCGGAGATACCGGCTTCACGATGAGGATATTCAACGCCGACGGTTCGGAAGCCCTCATGTGCGGAAACGCGGCCCGCTGCATCGGCAAATATCTCTACGACAAAGGCATCACCCGTAAAAAAGAGATAAGACTGCACACTCTATCAGGCATGAAGACACTGCGGCTTCACACAAGGAAAGACGATACGGTGGACAGTGTGACGGTAGACATGCTCGAGCCGGCACTCAGCGACAAGACTAAGGTAGGAAACGAAGAGGGCAGACTGACAGAAGCTGCCATCGAGGCCGACGGCCGCAAATACACAGGCACGTTCGTATCGATGGGCAACCCACACTTCGTTGTATTCACGGATAACATCAGTAGTTGTGACATCGCCCGGAGCGGGGCGGCGCTCGAACGCCATCCCATATTTCCGGAGCGGTGCAATATCGAGTTCGCGGAGGTGCTGCCCGACGGCGACATCCGCACACGGGTGTGGGAACGGGGCAGCGGAATAACCCTCGCCTGCGGCACGGGAGCGTGCGCCACGGCTGTGGCGGCGGCCGTCACGGGACGCGCCGGAAGACGATGCGGCATTGTGATGGACGGCGGACGGCTCGAAATAGAATGGAACGAGACCGACAACCATGTGTACATGACGGGACCGGCGGAGTTTGTTTTCGAGGGACAGGCAGACATTCCGCAGGAAGACAGGCCATGAAGGGCAAGGTCTCCGGCCATGTCCCGCACCAATCATGACAACATACGGCAAAACTTCAAACAACATATAGAAAGGAACGATATGGCATTAGTAAACGAGCACTTCCTCAAACTGCCGGACAACTATCTGTTTGCGGACATCGCCAAGAAGGTGAACGCATTCAAGGTGTCGCACCCGCAGGCCGATCTTATCAGCCTTGGAATAGGCGACGTGACAAGGCCTGTATGCCCGGCGGTGACGGAAGCCATGCACAAGGCGGTCGACGAACTGGGCCGCGAAGACACATTCAGGGGCTACGGACCCGAGCAGGGATATGCTTTCCTGCGCGAGGCGATAGTGAAGCACGACTTCATGCCGAGGGGAATAAGGCTCGACCCGAGCGAAATTTTCATCAACGACGGTGCCAAGAGCGACACGGGAAACATACAGGAGCTGGTCAGGTGGGACAACAGCATAGGCGTGACAGACCCCATATATCCGGTATATATCGACTCGAACGTGATGATAGGACGGGCGGGACTGGTGGAAAACGGCAGGTGGAGCAACGTGATATACATGCCGTGCACGGCAGAGAACAACTTCGTGCCGCAGATACCCGACCGACGGGTAGACATTATATACCTCTGCTATCCAAACAACCCGACGGGCACGGTGATATCGAAAGACGAGCTGCGCAAGTGGGTGAACTACGCATTGAAGAACGACACGCTCATATTCTACGACGCGGCATACGAGGCTTACATACAGGACGACGACATACCCCACTCCATATATGAGATAAAGGGTGCCCGCAAGGTTGCGATAGAGTTCAGGAGCTACTCGAAAACAGCCGGGTTCACGGGCATAAGATGCGGCTATACCGTGGTGCCGAAAGAACTGACGGCAGGGACGCTCGACGGAAAGCGGCGCATATCGCTGCACAGGTTGTGGTACCGCAGGCAATGTACCAAGTTCAACGGCACGAGCTACATCAGCCAACGGGCGGCCGAAGCCACGTACTCGCCCGAGGGAAAGGAGCAGGTGAAGGCCACGATAGGCTACTACATGGAAAATGCGGGGATAATGCTTGAAACGCTGACCGGTCTCGGTCTCGATGTCTACGGCGGACGCAACTCTCCCTATCTGTGGGTAAAGACACCCGACGGAGAAAGCAGCTGGCGCTTTTTCGAGCAGATGCTTTACAACGCCCATGTGGTATGTACGCCGGGAGTGGGCTTCGGCCCGAGCGGAGAAGGCTACGTAAGACTGACCGCTTTCGGAGACAGAGGCGACTGCGAACGGGCTATGGAAAGAATAATGAAAAGGTGCATATAGCACCGGGAAAACGCTTTCGGGACAGTTCCGCCACAATATCTCAACGCCAACAAAACCTCTACACCACAGCACAAGTATAACATTACAGTCACACAAGCACAAAATAAAACACGGTTATCCATCAAAAAAAACAACGAGAACAATGGTAAATTTAAGATTTAAGGTAGTAGAAGAGGCTTTCAAAAAGCAGGCCGCAGAAGTAAAGACACCGGCGGAACGACCATCGGAGTATTTCGGCAAATACGTGTTCAACAGGCATAAGATGTACAAGTATCTGCCGGCCGACGTATATGCCAAGCTCATCGACGTGATAGACAACGGCACAAGGCTCGACCGCTCGATAGCCGACGCGGTGGCGGCGGGCATGAAGCAATGGGCAACGGAAAACGGGGCGACCCACTACACCCACTGGTTCCAGCCACTGACGGAGGGAACAGCCGAGAAGCACGACGCCTTCACGGAGCACGACGGAAAGGGAGGCATGATGGAAAACTTCAGCGGGAAGCTGCTCGTGCAGCAGGAACCGGACGCAAGCTCGTTTCCCAACGGAGGAATAAGAAACACGTTCGAGGCGCGGGGATACTCGGCATGGGACCCCACTTCGCCGGTATTCATAATGGATGACACGCTCTGCATACCCACGGTATTCATATCATACACAGGAGAGGCGCTCGACTACAAGGCGCCGCTACTACGAGCCCTGCATGCGGTCAATGTGGCGGCGACGGATGTTTGCAGGTATTTCGACCCCGAGGTGAAAGGCGTTCGCAGCAACCTGGGATGGGAACAGGAGTACTTTCTCGTAGACGAGGGACTGTACTCGGCGCGCCCCGACCTGATGCTCACCGGCCGCACGCTGATGGGGCACGAAAGCGCGAAGAACCAGCAGATGGACGACCACTACTTCGGAACCATACCGGACAGGGTGCAGGCTTTCATGAAAGACCTCGAGATACGTGCCCTCGAACTGGGAATACCATGCAAGACGAGACACAACGAGGTGGCGCCAAACCAGTTTGAGCTGGCTCCAATATTCGAGGAGACCAACCTGGCGGTAGACCATAACATGCTGCTCATGTCGCTGATGAAACGTATCGCCCGCAAGCACGGCTTCCGGGCATTGCTCCACGAAAAACCGTTCGCCGGCATAAACGGCTCGGGCAAGCACAACAACTGGAGCCTGAGCGCAGACAACGGAGTGCTGCTTCATGCCCCGGGAAAGTCGCCTATGGACAACTTGCGCTTCGTGGTGTTCATAGTAGAGACGCTGATGGGAGTATACCGGCACAACGGCCTGCTCAAAGCGAGCATCATGAGCGCCACGAACGCACACCGGTTGGGAGCCAACGAGGCGCCACCTGCCATCATTTCGTCATTCCTCGGCAAACAACTCAGCGAGCTGCTCGACCACATCGAGCTGGCGGACAAAGACGACCTGTTCGGACTCATGGGCAAACAGGGACTCAAACTTGATATTCCCGAGATACCGGAACTGCTCATAGACAATACCGACCGCAACCGCACAAGCCCGTTCGCGTTCACCGGAAACCGCTTTGAATTCAGGGCGATAGGCAGCGAAGCCAACTGCGCGTCGGCCATGATAGCCCTCAACTCGGCAGTGGCCGAAGCGCTTACGGACTTCAAACGCCGTGTAGACACACTGATAGAGAAGGGGGAAAGCAAGATTAGCGCGATACTGGACGTGCTCAGGGAAGACATAAAGGCATGCAAACCGATACGGTTTGACGGCAACGGATACAGCGACGAGTGGGTGGAAGAAGCCGGAAGACGGGGCCTCGACTGCGAGAAGAGCTGTCCTGTGATCTTCGAGCGTTATCTCGACGATGCAAGCGTGGATATGTTTGAGAGCCTGAACGTGATGACAAGGAAGGAACTCGAAGCACGGAACGAGGTGAAATGGGATACCTACACGAAGAGAATACAGATAGAAGCGCGTGTGATGGGCGACCTGTCGCTGAACCATATCATACCGGTAGCTACCCACTACCAGAGCCGGTTGATAAAGAACGTGCAGGGGATGCGTAGCGTTTTTGACACTGACAAGGCCGAAAGACTGAGCGCACGCAACATGAGACTCATTGAAGAGATTGCCGAGCGCACGGCAAAGATAGAGCAAGGAGTGGCCGGACTGGTGGCTGCACGCAAGGTGGCAAACCGCATCAGCAACGAGCACGACAAGGCGATTGCCTATCACGACACCGTGGCGTCACGGCTGGAAAACATACGCAAGGAGATTGACAAACTCGAACTGATAGTGGAAGACAACCTGTGGACACTCCCGAAATACCGAGAACTGCTGTTCATCAGATAATTATAGAAAGGTATCGGCTATCTGCCACATTACTGGAAATATCGTGAACAGCCGTTCACCAGACAATAAAAGAAAGGAACCGGAAGCCGTAAGAGCTATCCGATTCCCTCGATTATAAAGCCATACAAATTTCTTTTCGAAGTTGTTTGAAGTTTGCCGCGTGGCCGTGTTGTGAAGCACGGTCACGCTTTTTCGTTACTCATAGCCGCCGTAGCCACCCTGCATGTCGTCGTCGGCGCCCGACTCTTCCTGCCGCTGCCTCTTCTTCGAACTGCTCATGTTTCCGAAATTCCACGTCAGCACGAAGTTGACCCTCGGGTCGCGCCAGTTCTTCTGATGACGGGTGAAGTCATCGCCGGCGGTAAACGTCTCCCACTTACGGGTTCCGAACACGTCGCGCCAGTTCACAGACAGTGTGAACATCTTGTTGAACAACGACTTGCGGACTCCCAAATCGAGGCTGGCGGTGGGCTTGCGGTGTCCCTGCGTGATGACACTGCGCGACCGGTAGTTGCCCGTTGCCTGCAAGGATATGTCGTAGGGAAGTATCAAACCGGCCAGAACACGTGCGTCCCACGAGAAATTCTCGTCCGGTTCGCCGGTTACCGTCGCCCCGTCAATCTCGTAGCTGAAACCGTCGAGCTTGTAGTAATAAGCGTTCAGGGTAGTAGTCAGGTCGAGAATGCGGAACAGTTTGTCTTTCAATATCAGCTCCATACCGGCGCTCCGGCTGCCCGTCACGTTTTCGTGTGTCGAGTACATGACACCGTCCACGTTCCAGCGGACGCTCTGTATCACATCCGTAGTGGGACGATAGTACGCTCCCAGAGACAGTGTATGGTCTGTCCATGTCTTCAAGTAGTTGAGCGAAAACGAGTTGGTATACTCGGGTGTCAGTTCGGGATTACCGAAAGACACCATAGACGCGTCGCGCGTGTTCCTGAAATTATTGAGCTGTCCGCCCCAAGGACGGCGCAGACGACGTGTGTAATTAAGCTGCAACTGTGATGTCTCGGTGAGAGTATAGTTGAGGAAAAGGCTCGGGAAGAGCTGGAAGTAGTCTTTCTTGAAAGGCTCGTCGCGCAGCGAAGCGTCGTGTTCCTGGTCGTAATCATAGCTCTCCGTGTTCACTTTCCAGTACTCTCCGCGCAGTCCGGCCATGACGCCGAGCTTGCCGAGCTTCGTCGTCATGGTGGCATACAGCGCGTGGGTATCCATGTCGTAGATGAAGCGGTTGAAGTAATCACGCTTCTGCGCCATGTCGTGTCCGTCCCAGTTGGCATTGTCTTCCCACAGTTCCTGCGGCGTGTTCTCGTGCGAGAAGCGCCCGCTGTATCCCGCCTCGACCTTTATGTTCTCCGTGATCTGGTTCTCATAGTCGAGCTTTGCCTCCCACGAATTGTTGTTGATGAGCATCGGCCTGTACTGATACGCATACGCCGTGGGCGCCACCGGGTCGAAGTATGTGGTGCTGTCGCGGTAGTAATTGCTGTCATCGTTCTTCCATTTGTTATACGACAGGCTGAAATCTATCTTGTGCTTGTCGGTGAACGTGTGTGTATATCCAAGTTCCGCGTTATACATGTTCATGTCTCCGCTGCCCTCGCTGCGGCGGAACATCATGTGAGAATCCATCGGGCTACCCACCGTTCCATAGTGATATGGAGTGAGAGACAGGTTGTCACGCTTGCCGATCATGGTCATTCCGGATAGCGAGATGTCGTCTTTCTTGGTGAAGTGCCACGTCAGTCCGGCACGGGCGAAAAGGTTCTTTCCGTTGTGGTCGTCTTCAGCCTCATAGTTCTGATACGTGTTTTTTTCCGTATATGTCTGCTCACTGAGGGAGCCGCCCTTGTTTTTGCGCGAGCGGTAGCCGAGGTTCGCAAAGGCATCGAGCACTCCGCTCGAATAGTTTATGTTGGCTCCTGCCTGCCAGCCGCCCATGGTGTTCATTCCCGCGCGCGCCGATCCGTAGTATCCCGCCTTGCGGTCTCGTTTGAGCACGATGTTTATTATGCCGGCCGAACCCTCCGGACTGTATTTCGCGCTCGGGTTGTCTATCACCTCTATCTTCTCTATGCTCTCCGCGGGTATCTGCTGAAGGATCTCCGCACGGTTGTCGGTTGTAAGCCCGCTGGCCTTTCCGTTTATCCAGACCTCTACGCTGGAATTGCCCCGCAACGATATTTCGCCGTCGGTGGTTACTTCGACCGACGGTATGCTTTCGAGCAGATCGCTTGCCGAGCCTCCTGCCGCCGCGAGTACCTGGTCTACCGAGAAGGTCTTGCGGTCTACCTCAAGCTTCATCTGCGACCGCTGACCGGTGACCTTCACCTCTTTCAACGTCCGCGAATCCTCACCTATATATATCATGGGATAAGACACGGCCTTTGCCTTGTCTGTAATGGAAAAGTTGCGTGTGGCGTTCTTGTAGCCCACGAAAGACACCGTGAGCACATAGTCTCCCTTTGCCAGTCCGGTGACATTGAAGTGTCCGCGCTCATCGGTTATGGCTCCCTTGACCATCTTTCCGGTGGCCTGCCACGACACACGGATATTCACAAAGGGCAGCACTTCATTGGTCTGCCTGTCTACTACCTTTCCCTTGACGGTGCCTTGGGCCACTGCCGCAACCGCACTCATCATCATCATCAATACCAATACTATTCGATTCATAACGCTTTATTGGACGATGAGAGCGGCAAAAGGTTTAAAACATACCATAAAAATCCCGCAGGAATGACTGTTTTGTCATTCCTGCGGGGTATTTCCGTTAAACTGAGCCGACAGTTCAGAGAAAAAATCATGGTTCAGTATTCTGGATATCGAGAAGAGCAACGACACTCCCAAATCATTACGCTTGAAGATATGGTAAACGTTAGAGCGTTCGCAAGGTATTCTCTCTGCCAGCCAGCATGCGTTGTGTCCTTGCTCAAAGAGCACCTCCTTTATTCTGTTTCCTATGTGCATATCTGTTTTATATTAAGGCAAGCCTATTTTTATGTTATTAATTTATGTATGCAAAGGTAACGAATTTAGACATAATTACATTTCACCCCCCGAAATAACTTTTATTAACATTATTAACAGTCATTGTGACTGTGCGGACCCAACAAGCAAGCACAAAAACAACATCAAGCAGTTGAAATTTCCGGCTTAAGCGACACTACGAACTTGGCTTTCCCGTATTGAACCCCGGAAAATAATCTTGAAAATCCACGCGCTCTTACATCACCACCGCTCCTCCGTTGGGCTGCATGGTGATTTTCAGTTTGCCCTTACCGCTCACTTTCGCCTCCTTAAGCGTCATTTCGGCCTCGATTTCCGTCCTTGCCGGTTTGTCAGAATAAACGCTTACGGCCTTGCCGGCCATCATGGGAAGATCGAGCGTGAGGGTGAGCGGACGGGCTGTGGCGTTCAGTCCGGCCACATACCAGCGGTCGCCCGAGCGGCGCGCCATGACTACATAACGGCCCGGGTACCCGTCTATGAGCCTCGTCTCGTCCCACGCAGTGGGCACGGAGCGCAGGAAGTCAAGCCCGGCTGCGGGCAGTTCGTCGAGATTGTTAGGTTGCAGGGCTATGCACTGCACGCTCGTCTGCGTCACTATTGCCGCCGCCATCTCAAAGACATCCGTCGTGCGGCGCGGATGACGCCGCCTGTTGTCGCGCGACATGTATCTGTTCATTATAGTGCCGCCCCAGTCCATCGCCGCCACGGCATTGCGGCAGAAGGGATGCAGCGTGAGGTCGAAAGCCTCGCGGCCCGCATGCCAGTCGGAGAAATACACATTCTCCGATGCCAGCACGGCCTCGCTCGCCACGAAGTTGGGATACATGCGCTCCCACCCTCTTGGCAGCGTGCATCCGTGGAACACCACTTGCAGGCCGAAGTCGTTTGCGTCATACAGTATGTCTTCATACAACTGCATGGTATGCTGCTTGTCGCCGCCGAAGAAGTCGACCTTTATTCCCTTCACACCGATACTCTTCAGCCATGCCATCTCACGGCGGCGGGCGGCCACGGTGTTCATCCTGTTCTTGGGAGTCTGCGGCGCGTCGTTCTCAAACCCGTTCGAGTTGTACCACAACAGCAGACCCACTCCCTTGCCTAGGGCATACCTGCTCAACTCGGCTATGCGCTCGCGGCCGATGGTAGCGTCCCAGAAGTTGTCCACCAGGCAATACTCGTAGCCCATCTCGGCGGCCAGGTCGACGAACGCCACCTGGTCCTTATAGTTTATGGAGTTGTCCTGCCATATCAGCCAGCTCCACGTGTAGCGCCCCGGCCGGTATTCCTCCGACGGCTCGTATAGCGGCTCCACCACATCGTAGGCCACGGTTGTCTCGGCGATCGGCCGCAGGTTGTCGGCTACGGTGAGCGTGCGCCACGGCGTGGAACCGGGCAGCGCCATGCCGGCCGATGTCGTCCCGATACCGTTTGCCTCGCCAGCCATAGGGAAAGCTATGGCATATCCCGTCTGCGGGTCATAGTCGCTGAGATGGCAGCCCACATATCCGCCCGTGGTGCCGGTCTCGCTGACGAGCACCCATCCGCTATCGCCCACATGAAAAAGGCATGGGAACGTATAGCCCCGGCCATACTGCGAGCGGGTGTCCATCCTCGCATCGGCCGAGAACACCTCCTCGTAGCTCGGCTTGGTGCGCTTCCAGCCCACCATCGGGTCAGACTGAGGACTGATAAATGTGGTGGTGCCTTCGGGCAGGCGGAAGGCCGTGGCCTCGCTCTCCACTACCATACATGCCGTCTCGCCCTGCATGGGAAACGAATATCTGAAAGCCACATCGTTATCGGCCACCCGAAAGTTTATCGTCATGCGCTGCTTTCCGGCGTTCTCGTAGTAGATATCGAGCGTATTGGCCTTATAGCGTATCGAGGACGCCTTGGCGTTTCTCATGACATACGTCGTGTCTATCTTTCCAGAGGCGTGTCCCGTCTGCGTGAGGGCGGCGCTGAAATCGCCGATATCAGCGCGCAACCCGAGCGACGAGCGCTCCACCATCACACGACCGTCATACGTCACGGAATACAGCGCCCGGCCGCCGTCGTCCTCTACCGTCACAACAAGCCGCCCGTCGGGCGATGCCACCTCAAGTGCCCGCGACGCGACGCACGAGGCAAACACCAATACCGCTGTAAGAAAATGTCTCATTGATTTTATATTCATGATTATGTCACTATGATTATTTTCGCAAAGATAACGCTTTTCCGGCAAAAGCCACAAATACCGCAAGGATAATTATATCCGGGTGCGAAGAGTTCAGCGGTAAGATCCGGAGTGTGCGGTTCATTGCAGCGACGGGTGAGCCACCATGCCTTGTAATTATCTTTACAAAACGGCTCCCATAATTCGTCTGTTTCAAAATAGAAATCCGGAGACAGGAAATATGCGGGTTTTGGACAACTTTGCGTAACACATTGTATATCAAATCGGTACAACCTCCGCGCATATTTTCCTCGCAAACCTCGCCTCACCTACCCGACAGTTTTTCCCATTTAGCGTCCCGTTGCGTTACATTTAGCGTCTAAATGGAAGCCAACGGGACGCTAAACGCAACGCAACCGGCAACCAAACGGGCTCCAACGGGTGTCCCGTTGCAAAAAAAAGCCGCCTTCCGACACATTCCGGAAAGCGGCCTATCGCATTGTGTATCGCGATGCGTATCGCTTTTATTTTCTATCTCACGAAAAAACAAAGTGTTAAATACTTGACTTTATTTTTACTTCCGGTTTTCATCCACCGCCCTGTGCGGGCATGTATATTTCCAATCGGCAAAACAGCTGCCGGCCGCAGCGGCACGTGCATCAGGCCTTTTAACATCGGGCACAACCCGGCACACGCCAGCCACGCAAAGCCACCAATCGGCATGATACAAGAACTATCCGACAGCATGCCAACCCGAACGGATATGGAAAAAAATAATCCTTTTCTTTCGGTTACTCATTTTTTTACCGTACCTTTGCATCCTGAAAGGCATTATGTCGCCCTGATAGTTCAATGGATAGAACAACTCTCTCCTAAAGAGTAGATCCGAGTTCGATTCTCGGTCGGGGTACACAGCCCACAAGATATCCCCCTTAATCTTAAAATCCAAGATTTCGCAAAGACAACCACCGGCAGGTACAAGCGACTCCGCCATACACTGTGCGTATACCGGCGATTCCGTTATACGCGACCCCGATGCCACGCCGCCTCATGGCATGACACCGGACCCGCAAAAAACCAGGCTATCACCTTAAAAGGTGAACAAAAGTCCTTTCTCCCAGCGAAGGGCCTCTTCATAGACACCGCACAATTCGTCATAGGCTTCCAGCCACTCATCACGCTCCACATCATGGAGCAACCCATCCGGTTCTACGGCTTCCGCCCTGTCACGGTTATCCGACAATACCTTCCGGATATCCGGAACCTCATGACTTTCCACCAATCCCAAGCCCATCATACCGGGATCCACCTGCACACCATCCATCATTACACTTCTTCCCAATACGGCTATCCGTGGGTCTTCAAATAGGTCAAGCTGCCCGATGACATCATTCACAGCGTCCCAAAAACAGCCCAAGCCCATATCATCCTCCACATCATAACAGGACGTGAGCATAATGTCAAAATACACCTGAAGGTCAGGTTCGTCAAACTCGTCTTCCCAATCTTCATCCAAGGGTTCTCCCGTATATGGGGATTGCAACCCGTCATAATGCTCACAGATATACTGCCGTGCCACCTCGGGGTTTGCGACGCTGTCCCGCATGACAGGCTCGATAGCGCTGTGGAATGTCTCTGTGTCAAAGACAAACGCCTTATGTTCCATACTCATAACCTTACTTCATTTCAGTATTATAAACTATTGAAATATCAACAGCAACACCGGCAACCTGTCATGCAAAAAGCCAACATGACAAGCAGGCCTGCCGCAACGGCATGTAATGTATTTTTTTCATTTTACCCTTTGTTTAATAAAACAATCCGCCGCCATGCACATTCCTTTTACGAAGATTCCGGAAAAGAGCATGATCCTATCACGATTGCAAAATTAATAAAAAGCCGCAAGAAAGATTCATCGCACCCAGAAATCCTCCATGACAGACCGAGCGACACCGCGAACGAGAAGCCGCGGATGCTGTCGCCACCAAGAAGGAAGATTCGGAGCGACACGACCAAAGCGGCGGCCGGCGTATTGACGGCATGAGCCGATGCCGGATTATGTACAAAGAAAAAGCCGCCACATCTGTCACAGATGCGGCGGCCGGCATGTTATATATATAAAATCGTATTAGTTATTTCCGACAATCATAGTCGCAAACAGCCACGGCCTATGCCTGCTCTTCGTTGCGGGCACGCTTGCCCATGATGATATAGGCAAGAGGAGCCGCGATGAAAATCGAGGACAGCGTACCGAAGATGACACCAAGCAACATCGCGAACGAGAAACTGCGGATGCTGTCGCCACCAAGGAGGAAGATGCAGAGCAACACGACCAAAGTGGTAGCCGACGTATTGATGGTACGGGCCAATGTCTGGTTCAGCGAATCGTTGAACAGTGACATGCGGTCACGCTTCGGATAAAGCTGGAAGTTCTCTCGTATACGGTCGAACACCACCACTTTATCGTTGATTGAATATCCGATAACGGTCAGGATGGCGCCGATGAACGTCTGGTCTATCTCGAGCGACATGGGCAGAAGTCCCCAAAGAGCCGAATACAGGCCGATAACCACAAGGGCATCAAGTGCCAATGCTATCGTGGAACCTACCGAATAGGCCACGTTATGGAAACGAACCAGGATATACAGGAAGATGGCTATCAAGGCGAATATAACGCTGACAACAGCTCCATAAGTGATATCCTTGGCCACAGACGGGCCGACCTTCGTGCTGCTGATGATCGAACCGCCGGCACGCACGTCGGGATTCTTGAACGCGTCGACACTCTTCTGGGTAACAAAACCCGACTTTGAAAGAGAGTTGAAGAGGATTGTCTCAGCCTCATCATCGATATTCGGATCGTTAGACTCTATCTTGTAGTTGGTGGATATACGGATAGTCTTGCCGTCTGTGCCGAGAGATATCACGCTCACGTTGGCCTCACCGAACGCACCCTGCAATACGGGACGTATCTGCTCAGGCTCCACGCTCTTCTCAAGTTTCACGACATAGTTGCGTCCTCCGGTGAAATCGATGCTCTTGCTCAGTCCGCGAACTCCGAGACATACGGCGAACAACACTGCCGCCACGCCCCAGATGGTAAACGACTTCTTGGACATGCCCATGAAGTTAATCTTCGTGTTCTGAAGCATGTTGCGCGAGAAAGCGGTTGAGAATGTGAGGTCAAGCCACTTGTCACGGCTCATCTGATGCTCGTAGACAAGGCGTGTCATGTATACGGCGGTGAAGAACGAACAGCAGATACCTATTATCAATGTGGTGGCAAATCCGCGGATAGGACCGGTTCCGAACACATACAGGATGATACCCGTGATGACAGAGGTAAGGTTTGAGTCGAAGATTGCCGAGAATGCGTTGGCATATCCTTTCTTCATAGCCTCACGGACATTGAGACCGGCACGCAGCTCTTCTTTCGTACGCTCATAGATAAGCACGTTGGCGTCTACCGCCATACCGAGCGCAAGCACGATACCGGCAATACCGGGCATGGTGAGCGCGGCTTGGAACGACGTGAGAATACCCAAAGTGAAGAAGAGGTTGAAGAGCAAGGCGATGTTTGCCATCATACCCGGAATGACGTTATACAGCACAAGCATGTAAATCATCAGCAGCACGAAAGCGACAACAAACGAGATTACACCCTGCTGGATGGACTGCGCTCCGAGCGACGGGCCTACGACTTCTTCCTGCACGATACGTGTAGGAGCGGGCATCTTACCTGAATTAAGAGTGTTGGCAAGGTCTTTCGTATCTTCAATGGTGAAGTTACCGGTGATTTGCGAGTCGCCTCCGGCAATCTCGCCGTTGACGCGCGGCGCACTGTATACAGTGTTGTCGAGGACAATGGCCACCGCACGGCCGATGTTCTGCTTCGTAATCTGTGCCCAGCGGCGTGCGCCGTCGGTGTTCATCTGCATTGAGACGCAAGGATGGCCCATCTGGTCGAAACCGTCTTTGGCGGTCACGATGACATCTCCCTCAAGCGGAGCACGGCCGGAAGGCTCGGTGACCTTGATTGCATTAAGCTCGTAAATCTCCGCACGCTTGTCAAACTCGGCGGGCTTCGCGCTCCAAAGAAGTTTGAGGTCGGCGGGCAATACCTGCGCGGCAATGTCTGAATAGATTATCTTGTTCACCTCGGCAGTGTCGCGGGCAACCGCATAACCTACCACGCTAAGGCTCTGGCCCTGCGAAGGCTGAAGCACTGAGAACAACGGATTCTGTTTCTTCAACAGCTCTGCCTGGCCGGCTCCCGCTGTCTTTTCATCTTTCTTGGTCTTTGCACCGAGAGCGGCTGCCATATCCGCCTTGGCGGTATCGGCTTTCACCGTGTCGGCCTCAACAGCGGCCGTAACAGCCGACGCCGTATCGGCGACATTGCCGGCAGCGGCGTACTTCTGGTTGAGCTGGGCGAGCAGAGGTACGATCTCCTGGCTGTTATATGTCTCCCAGAACTCGAGGTTAGCGCTACCTTGGAGGAGCTTACGCACACGCTCCGGCTCACGGATACCCGGCATCTCGACCATTATACGGCCGGAACTGCCTTCCATTTTCTGGATATTGGGCTGAACAACGCCGAACTTATCGATACGGTTACGCACAACGTTAAACGAATTGTCTACGGCAGATTCCACTTCGGCACGCAAGGCACGCTCCACTTCGGCGTCTGTGCTCTGGGTGCTAACCTTGCCTTTCATCTGTTGTGTAGCGAAGATCTCTGCCAGACGGTGGCCGGGAGCATTCTGCCTGTAGTACTTGATGAACAGAGAGATGAAGTCGTCCTGACTCGTCTCTTCCTCCTTCTTCGCTTGTTGCATTGATTTTACAAATGCGGCATCAGTCTTGTGATCTGCGAGCACTGCGACAACGTCGGGTACCGAAACCTCAAGAATCACGTTCATACCGCCCTTCAAGTCAAGTCCGAGACCGATTTCCATCTCACGACATTGCTTCAACGAGTAAGTTCCGAAATACACTTTCTCGTTTTTCAGTGAGTCGAGATATTCCTGTCCTGCCTCTTCGCCCATCGCGGCCGCCTTGTTTTCATAGTGGCGTGTCACGAAAGAGAATGACAGATAGAATATGCACACGAGCATGAGGAGAAGTGCGATAAACTTTACAATTCCTTTGTTCTGCATTTTCTTAATTATGTTATTTTAATTATTATTTCCCTATTATAGGCAATTTAGCTTGCAAATATAGCTATTTTTTTACATTGTGAAAAATTTATTGCTTATTTTCACGCTTTTTTTAGCGTTTGGGCGGCATTTTTATCCAACAATATATAGGATAGTGGTCGGAAGCGTCAAATTTGCTGTCAACCGTGCAATTATACGGTGTTAAGTCGTTGGAGCACATTATATTGTCTATCCTTACGAAGAAGCCTTTCAGATTATAAGATATGCCCAGCCCGCGGCCGGTGGCCACAAAACAGTCGGTAAGTCCGTCGGCGACAGTACGCCTGGTATACGAAATCGGATTGTCATTGAAATCCCCGCAGACAATGATGGGGTACTGCACATGGTCTACAATGTAGGCATGCACGGCATCGGCCTGGGGCGCCCGAAGGCACACTGCGTCACTGAGCTTGTTCAGCAGCTTTTTCGACTCTTCCCGAACGGTGTCACGCCCCATCTCTCCTTTCAGCATTGTCTTGTACATGCCCCGCTCGGCAAGCGACAGATGGTTGCTCTCGAAATGATTGTTTATCACTATCAGCGTGTCGCTCCCCCTTTGGAGATAATAGGCCACACTGCCGTTACCGCGGGAATCATATTCGATGCGCTCTTTTCTTATTATCGGATAACGAGTGTATATGCCCACTCCGTTGAGAGCGGTATATCCCACATGTGTGGTGTCCATGTATTCATATACCTGCCTATACTTTGCAAAGGTGCCGCGCCATGTGTCTATGTCCTCTTGCAGGCACACGATATCGGCATCGCTCCGCTTGATATATTCGTATATCATGTCGAACGAGTTGTCGTAACGCGGACTGCCATCATATGACTGCACGTTGTACGAAAGCACCTTGACCACATCTCCGTCAGGAACTTCCGACGGGATGTTAAGCGGCATATATACGCTGACAGGCCCATAAGCCAACACATACCCCGCAACGGGAATGAGCGCGTACCTGAACTTGAATATAAGCCAAAAGAAAAGGAAAGCAAGGTTTATCAGTAAAAAAACGGGAAACGCCAACCCCAAACATGAAAGCACGGAGTGGCTGACAGGGTCGAAGCGGTCTGCGTTACCCAACACAAGCATGACGGCGACCGTAGCGATATTTGCCCCGGCCACCATCCGCAATGTAAAGGTCTTAAGCTGCTTAATCATTATTGCTGTTGTCGAAGAGCTTTTTCTTCTCCTCCTTTGTCAGACTGTCGTATCCGCTCTTGCGGATCTTATCCAGAATGCGGTCTACTTCTTCCTGCTCGGCTTTCTTGCGGGCGTTGTATTCCCAGTCGGTCTCCTTGGCTCCGCCTTTCTCTACGCGCATGGTTACGGAGTCACGGCTCTTACGCTTTTCGAAATTGTGCTTCAGCCTGTCGAAAAAACCATTGCCCCCGTCGCTGCCATGGAATGTATACTGACGACCGCGCCAATACCTGATAAGCAAAAATCCGAAAAGCATTCCGCCGAGATGGGCCATGTGAGCCACACCGTCGCCACGCGAGCCAAGCGCCGACCACAACTCGATAAGTACATAAAACATCACCAGCCACTTGGCTTTCACCGGCACAGGAAGAGGAAAGATGAACATTCTCTCGTTTGGGAAAAGCATTCCGAAAGCCAGCAATATGGCATAAACGGCACCCGAGGCCCCGATCGTGGTCCAAAGGTTAAGCTGCCCGGAAAGCATCCCTCCCACACGGAAAAGGTCAAAAAAGCCAACGACAGGCTCTTGGGCGCTCACCATAAAATAGAAAGAGACGAACTGCGCCAGCTCCTGCATCACTCCGGCACCGATGCCGCAAACCATATAATAAAGCAGGAAACGACGCGGCCCCCATACATTCTCTATCACACAGCCGAACATCCAAAGCGCGAACATATTGAAAAGCAAGTGCATGAAACCGGCATGAAGGAACATATAGGTCACCAACTGATAGACACGGAAGTCACTCGCCATAAAAAAATGGAGCCCGAACAAAGACGCCAAATCCATGCCGCGCAACGCCAATACCTGCGTGGCAAAAAACACCAGTATGTTGATTATCAACAAATTTTTCGTTATCGGGGGAATATTGCGCATACCTTAATATATTTCTTTATTTAGACATAAATCCTTTTAAGCAACCGCAAAATTACGAAAAATATCCGTCAAACAGCATCCAAGCCCCTATCCGACTATTATTTTTCCATAAAAATGTCACTTTTTTAATTATTTTGTTTGTATTCTGAATTGTTTACCCTATATTTGCCATGCAAAAGTGTGCAATTATATTTTAAACATCAATATTCAATTTAAAACAAGGTTATGAACAAAACAGAATTAATCGAGAAGATCGCAGCAGGTTCAGGTCTTGCCAAGACCGACGCCAAGAAAGCTCTTGACGCTACCGTTGCCGCAATCAAAGAGGCTCTCGTCGCAGGTGACAAAATTGCCCTCGTAGGCTTTGGTACATTCAGTGTAAACGAGCGTCCCGCACGCGAGGGTATCAATCCCGCCACAAAGGAGAAGATACAGATTGCAGCCAAGAAAGTGGCTAAGTTCAAGGCCGGTGCCGAGTTGGCTGACGCTCTGAACTAATCAAAATAACACAAACATAAAATGCCGGGGAGTTTCCGTCTGAAACTCCCCGGCATTTTATGTTGGATACAAATATTTTAATCCGTATGAGAACGTCCGTCCGGCTATCACCACCGGACGGACGGGTTCTTACTGTTTGCCCACGGCTACGGTCTTGCCGCCTACTATATATATTCCGGCAGGAAGTCCGGCAGTAGCGGCACCGGCATCAACCCTACGGCGCAGACATATTCCCTGCAATGTATACACGTCAACGAGAGCGTCCGTGCCTGTCATTATATCTTCAATGCCCGACGGCTCCGAATAATCATCCGAATCAGTGAGGTACACTTTGTCTATTACGAGCGGGCTGCCGCCAACCGACCAGAAACCGACTATATACACATGGGAAGGGTCGAACTTGACTTTCGTACCGTCGTCATTTGTCTTATAGGCCTCATGCAACTTCACAACAACCTGCCGGCAGCCTTTGATATCATAAGTGGCCGGCTTTGTCCAATAGCTGTTCTCGTCGAAAAGCCGCAACGAGAAACTGCCTGTTTCTGTATTTCCGAATTTCGCGACAAGATATTTGTAGCCCGAGAGATCCACCCCATTGCCGTATGTCCATCCGCCAAAACCGTATCTGCCGGTTATCAATGTGCGTGTATTCTCATTGAAAGAGCCTGCCTCCCAGATATTCGGATTAAACAGACTTTCCGACAATGGGAATGTGGTGGCTATGACCTGCGTTGTATAAGAGCATCTGTGACCGAGCGGCCCCGTATAGCTTACGGTGACCGTGCTCTCACCGTCTCTTAATGCCTGCATACGGCCATTAACGATATGTATCACCTCCGGATTGGCGCTACAGTACTCGGCGGCCATTGTTACATCTTCCGTATGGCCGTCAACGTATACAGCCTTTATCGTCACGGACGAGGATGTGCCTGTAAGCAACGTAACCTTATCACCACCATCGACGGCCAGCTCTTTCAGCGTGAGCGACTCCTCACTGTACCCGGCAAAGGAACTGTCATAATACACGTCCTCATCATAAGCCGGCTCGGTGGAGAACCAATCCACGTCAACATATCCGCCGGAGTCTATTGTGGCATAATTGAATATAGCGAACTTGTTGCCCGTGAACACCGTCAGGTTGTATTTCATCTCAAATTCATCTCCAAACCGTTTGTAGTTTACGTTATCCGTACTGTACCAGAACGTTGCCTTGGATGTATTGTAGTTTGCGACGGCACGGAAATACACGATGTCTTTATCCACAACCGGCCCCACAAGCTCTTTCTTTCCTTCTCCGGATGTCAGAGAAGAAGAGCCGTATACGATATGCTTTTCGCCTCCTGCTACCTTAACCCCGACAAAAGCATAAGGGTCCTGGAATACGGACAAGCCGGCCACATCACCGTCTTTCATTGAAGAGATGTCCATCTTCACCGTGCCGTATGAATGGGCAAGGTCGTCCGCATATCCCATTATTCGCTGGGTGAGGGTATTTTTCGCCTCATGCAATGCCCCGCACGTGCCGGCCGTATACAGCCTGAGATACCCGGCACGCTCTGTAAGCGACCACCTGGACCTGTCGGGATTGTGGTTCCATCCCCACTGCATGCCCAACTTGTAGTGTCTGAAATTATCGTTGGTAGGCAGCTGGCATATAGGATATTCCCTGCCAACGTCAGGTTTTCGGTATGTCGCCACCCCCTTTCCGTTCTCTCCTATCTCGGGCCAACCGTCTTTCCAGGAAACAGGTTGCAGGTTCGGCAGGCGGCCGTAGGCGCCGCGGTCGGCGAAAAGCATCGTCCACCACTCTCCTGCCTGTGTCTGCACCAACGCTCCCTGATGGATGTTGCTGTCGTCTATGAGTTTCTTCTCCTCGTAAGGGCCGTATATGTCCTTTGACCTGAACACCGTCTGGAATGCCGGCCAACCGCCATAAGTGGCATAAATATAGTAATAACCGTCTTTCTTATACAGTTTGCTGCCTTCCAATCCCTCACGGAAAGAGTATGACGCCACCTCTTTGTCGCCGCCCGGCACCTTATTGAAATCGTCGTCCACCTCGGCGATGCGCAACTTGTTAATTCCATACACAACATATGTCTTGCCATTATCGTCAAACAGAATGCCCGGGTCATAGAAGCCTTCCTTCAATTTTCTCATCTCCCACTCACCGTCTATATCCGTTGTCGTGAGCAAATAACCGCCTTCATCAAGAGTAGAGAACAACATATAGAACTTTCCGTCACGATACTGCAGTGCCGTGGCCCACTGGCCGCGCCCATAGCGGTTTTGTCCGTTTTCAAGGTTATATGCGTCAGACAGCTCTATACGTTCGAGCGGATTGCAACAATACTCCCAGTTGACAAGGTCGCGCGATTTCAGTATGGTTGCGCCCGGGAATATATGCATCGTTGTGGAAACCATGTAATACCAGTCGTCGACACGGATCACATCAGGGTCGGGAAAATCTCCGAAGATGACCGGATTGGTATAAGTGCCGTCGCCATTGTCGCTATGTGACAGGAAGGTGAAGTCCGGCCGCGGATAGTTTTCCTCCGCATAATCCAGGTACCAGTGATACACCGGCCACGGGCAAGCCTCCGGGTCGGTAAGGAAAGTATACTCCTCACCCGGAGCCGGAGCCTCATCCTTAAACTTGGCAAGCCATTCCGGACCGGTAAACAGCAGCCAGCTCACATTTTCCGAAGCATCGGTTATCTTCTTGAAATTCGCTCCGAACCCGCTGCCTCCGGCCGTTCCGGTATGCTCTTTACCCCAGGAGGCGTCATATTTCTCATCGGCCCAGTCCATCTCCGTAACACATATAGGCGCAAAATCGGCCACAGGCTTCACATCCTCGTCCCATCCTTTCTGGAAATCAGCATAGCCGTTGCCGCTGCCAAACCATCCCGGATAGATATGCACGGCATAGCCGATGTTGTCTCCCTCAATCGGATTTATGGCGTAGCCCTTGTAAAGCGACTGATAACCGAGACCCGGTATCCACAATATATTATCGCATCCCTGCCCGCGGATGCCATCCACCACCTTCTGGAAATACTCCTTGAGCTTATCAAAATGTGCCTGGGACGACGCGCCGTAAGTACCGTCCGAGCCGAGTATCTGTATCGGCTCATTGGCAAGCTCGAACATAATATTGGGATGGTTCTTCAACTTCGGGTGCGCAGCTACTGTTTTCCATACCCTTTCAAGATATTTGTGATACAAGTCGTTCACCTTTATCTTCTCGGGGCATACCCCCGGCGGGCGCATGATTACATACAGTCCTTTGGATACCGCATACTCAGCCATGGGGATGAACACCAGGTCAAGATATTTCTCAAACCTCACACTGCTGTATGCCGAAATATCGCTCTCGCCCGTAGTCGGCAATCCCGGCACATTAGACCAATACGGATCCATGTGCAGACGGATGAAGTTCATCTTCCAGCCGGCTTTGAGAATATCGTCGATGAGTCCCTTGTTGTACCTCAGGCATCCTTCAACATCATAATTGGTCCAGTATTTCCCCCTCTCGTTGAACCACGGGCTGTACGTCTGCGCAAACCCGTGCAGGTTCACGATATTTCCGTGTGTGTCTTTGAGATAGCGGCCTTCCACATGCAGCCGCGGCATTGCCATGTTCTCCCATGCCTCAATGCCTTGGGAAAAGACCAACAGGCACAGAACCGCCATAAGACGGTAAAATGTTCGTTTCATAATATACATTATTTTATTAGCAGTTAATTTCCTTTTTCCACCATGCCGGTATAATGTCTGCAATATTACAAATATAAATCGAGAAAAATGATGACGAATATCACCAATAACCCATGTCACAACATATAATAAAACTTATGCAACATAAACAAATATCATACGGAACATTATAACAAAATTAAGAAACGGCAATTGACGGACATTGGCAATAAAAACAGTACCTTTGCAGATACTAACCAATATGATATTTATATGAGAAGAATAGCAACCGCTTTATTCTGTATGGCGTTGGCCTTGCCAGAAGCGACGGCACAAGACAGGCTTTACCGCAACACTTTCCCGTTAGGACAGGTGAAACTTACGGGCGGCACATTTCGTCACGCCCAGGATCTGAACGTGCGGACACTGTTGAAATACGACACCGACAGGCTCCTGGCACCGTTCTTGAAAGAAGCCGGCCTCGAGCCGAAAGGCGAAAGCTTCGAGAACTGGAAAGACTTGGACGGCCATGTAGGCGGACATTACCTGTCGGCTTTGGCCATACACTACGCCGCCACGGGCAACGAAGAGTGCAAAAGGCGAATGGACTACATGATAAGCGAGCTGAAACGCTGCCAGCAGAAGCACGGCAACGGATACGTGGGCGGCGTGCCCAACGGCATGAAAGCGTGGGACGAGATAAAGAAAGGCAATGTCGGCATAGTGTGGAAATACTGGGTTCCATGGTATAACCTCCACAAAACGTATGCCGGACTGCGTGACGCTTGGGCATACGGAGGCAACGAGGAGGCCAAAAAGATGTTCCTCGACCTCTGCGACTGGGGGATTACGATCATATCCCCGCTGAGCGGCGAGCAGATGGAGCAGATGCTGGGAAACGAGTTCGGAGGCATGGACGAGGTATATGCCGACGCTTACCAGATGACAGGCGACACCAAATACCTTGACGCGGCAAAGAAGTTCTCACACCACTGGCTGCTCGACAGCATGGCCGAAAAGAAAGACAATCTCGACAACAAGCACGCAAATACGCAGGTGCCGAAAGTTGTCGGCTATCAGCGTATAGCCGAGATGAGCGCGGTCGCCGGCCGCAAGGATGACGAAAAGCTCTATACCGATGCAGCCGACTTTTTCTGGAACACCGTTGTCTACAACCGTTCGCTGGCACTCGGGGGCAACAGCCGCCGCGAGCATTTCGCCACGGCAGACGACTGCAAAAGCTATGTTGACGACCGTGAGGGTCCCGAGTCGTGCAACACCAACAACATGTTGAAGCTCACCGAAGGGCTTTTCCGCATGAATCCGTCGGCAAGCTACGCCGATTTCTATGAGCGCGCGATGTTCAACCACATTCTTTCGACGCAGCATCCCGGCCACGGCGGTTACGTGTATTTCACGTCGGCACGCCCGGCACACTATCGAGTGTACTCCGCGCCGAACAGCGCCATGTGGTGTTGCGTAGGCACAGGAATGGAAAACCACGGCAAGTACGGCGAGTTCATATACAGCCACGCAGGCGACTCGCTGTTTGTCAATCTCTTCGTGCCGTCGGAAGTGCACTGGAAAGAAAAAGGAATAACGCTCACGCAGGAGACGGACTTCCCAGAAAAGGAAACCACACGCCTTGTCGTACACACCAAAAAGGCCGTAAAGGCGAAACTGCTCATACGCCACCCGTGGTGGAGCGAGAGCGGAAAGATGACGGCAATGATAAAAGGCAAGGATTATGCGGCCGGTTCACAACCGTCGTCATACATCACGATAGACAGGAAATGGAAAGACGGCGATGTCATCGACATTACCATGCCAATGAAGATTACGGTCGAGGAATTGCCCAACGTACCTAACTATATCGCCATCATGCGCGGCCCGATACTCATGAGCGCCAATATGGGCACTGAAAGACTCGACGGCCTCGTGGCCGACAACAGCCGGTGGGGACACATCGCCCACGGACCGCTGAAATCGGTATTCGACACCCCGCTGATAATCGGAAGCCGCGACGACATACGTAAAAAGGTCGAAGCCATGCAGCCCGTGCCGGGCAAGAGCCTGTGCTTCACAGTGCCGGGATTGTTCACAGGCAAGTTTGCCGACCTGGAACTCGAACCCTTCTACCGCATGCACGATTGCCGGTATATGATGTACTGGCTGTCTATGACCGACAAGGAATATGCCGACTACCGCAAAACGGTGAAAGAGGAAGAAGAACGCCGCCTGCTGCTCGACAAGCGAACGGTAGACGCCGTAGCCACGGCCGAACAGCAGCCTGAGGTCGACCACAAGATGAAACACGACAGATCAAACACCGGTTTCCACGACGGCCGTGCATGGCGCGATGCCCGTGACGGCGGATTTTTCGAGTACAACCTCATCACCGAGGGTCAGAACGACCTCACACTGTGGGTTCAGTATTGGGGAAATGAGAAAGGAAACCGCAGTTTTGACATCCTGATAGACGGCAAACCGCTTGCCGAGGAAAACCTCGCCGGCAAGTGGAACAAGAACAAGATAATGGTGGCCGAGTATCCGATACCCGAAAGCATGACCAAGGGCAGGCAGTCTGTCACGGTGACGTTCCGCAGCAAACCGGGCAATATTGCCGGAGGAATATTCCACGTAAGACTACTGAAAAAACTGTAAATACTTAAAGAGACCGCCAAATGGCGGTCTCTTTAAGTATTTAATCAGGCATTATAAATTATGAATTAAGCAATCAAGGCTGCTTGCCGATGTAGGCGAGGATACCGCCGTCCACATAGAGCACGTGGCCGTTGACGGCGTCGGAAGCCTTCGATGCGAGGAACACTGCCGGTCCGCCCAGTTCCTCGGGCTCGAGCCAGCGTCCTGCCGGGGTCTTGGCGCAGATGAAACTGTCGAACGGATGGCGGCTGCCGTCTGCCTGGCGCTCGCGTAGCGGAGCTGTCTGCGGAGTGGCGATATAGCCCGGGCCGATGCCGTTGCACTGGATGTTGTACTCTCCGTATTCCGAGCAGATGTTGCGTGTGAGCATCTTCAGTCCGCCCTTCGCTGCCGCGTATGCGGATACTGTCTCGCGACCCAGCTCGCTCATCATAGAGCAGATATTGATGATCTTGCCCTCGCGGCGCTCCATCATCTCGGGAAGCACGGCCGAAGCCACGATAAACGGACCTACGAGGTCTATGTCGATGACCTGCTGGAACTCGGCACGCTTCATCTCGTGCATCGGTATGCGCTTGATGATTCCCGCATTGTTGACGAGGATGTCGATGTTGCCCACCTCTGCGTGGATTTTCTCCACAAGAGCCTTGACATCGTCTTCCTTTGTCACGTCGCACACATAACCGTGCACATTCTCTATGCCGGCCTCTTTGTAGTTTGCCAATCCCTTTTCGAGAGCGGCCTCATTAATGTCGTTGAAGATGATGTTCTTGATGCCTGCGGCCACAAACGCCTTGGCGATGTTGAATCCGATACCGTAAGAAGCGCCGGTGATCCAGGCATTTTTACCTTCCAATGAAAAAATGTTCATGTTAAATATTAAATGTTAGATGGTAGATGTTAAATAGTAGATGTCAAACGCTATATGGCAGACGGGAAATGACATGCAGCGTCCAAGCGCTATCATACGCAAAGGCACAACACCTGCCGTTTCCCGTCTCCCGTTTTTATTTAAGGTCGGTGATAAGCGAGAAGTCCTGGTCGCCGTAGTCGAGGTTTTCTCCTCCCATACCCCAGATGAAAGTATAGTTGTGTGTCGCCGCGGCGCTGTGGATGCTCCACTCGGGCGACAGTACGGCCTGATCGCCTTTCATCCATACGTGGCGTGTCTCGTCCACCTCACCCATGAAGTGGCATACGGCCTGCTCTTCGGGCACCTCGAAATAGAAGTACGCCTCCATGCGGCGGCTGTGCACGTGTGCCGGCATCGTGTTCCACACACTGCCGGGAGCCAGTTCGGTCATACCCATCTGCAACTGGCATGTGGGAAGCACCTGGCTGACGAGCATCTTGTTTATATCGCGCTCGTTGCTTGTTGCCAGCTCGCCCATGTGCGCCACCACGGCATCGGCCTTCGTCACCTTCTTGCAGGGATATGCGGTGTGCGCCGTCACGCTGTTGAAGTAGAACTTGGCCGGTTTCGAGCCGTCTTTGCTGGCAAAGAGCACGTCGCGGTCGCCGCGGCCGATATACAGAGCTTCCTTATATCCGAGCGTGAACACCTCGTCGCCCACGGTCACAGTGCCCTCTCCGCCGACGTTGAAGATACCTATCTCGCGGCGTGTGGTGAAGTAATCTGCTTTGAGCGGGTCTATGGCTTCGAGCTTCAATGTCTCTGTCACGGGCATTGCGCCGCCCACCACCATGCGGTCATACATCGAGTATACCATGTTGACCTCGTCTTCGGCAAACACTCTTTCTATCAGAAAATCACGGCGGATGCGTGCCGTGTCATAGCTTTTCGCGTCTTCCGGATGTGCGGCATAGCGAATCTCATAATTTGTTTTCATAAATTAATATATAAGTTTTTAATTGTAGTCTTCTGCAAAGATAGTGCAAGCCGAACGCGGCGAAAGCTTGTTTTCTGTCGCTGAGGCGAAGCCTATCTTCTGCAAAGATAATAATTTAAAACCGAACACGGGCAATATGCCGGTGAACTTTCATCAATAATATTTATTTAACACCGTGTTCATGACAAAAACAAATGCCGGCACGCCACGATCCGATATCGCGTTGTGCCGGCATCCATTGCCTTTATACACAGTCTATGCGTCAGTCTTCATCCTGTCCCCAAAGGTCAAAACCATGGTCTTTTGAGTCTGCCACCGGGGGAGCCGGCTCGTCATTGCCGAAACCAAGACCCGAGTCGCCCCATATATTTTCGATAGACGCCGCTATCATCGACTCCATTTCTACATTCATTATCTCTGTTGCCGGAGCTATATAATTCTTTTTCATGTCTTCAATCGCTTAATAATGTTTGTTTGATTACCTTTCGGCATATTATTTTATTATCACTTTCTTTCCGTTCTTTATGTAAAGGCCCTTTGTCGCCTTTGCGCTGTCAACACGCTGTCCGGCAAGGTTGTAAAGAGCGTCGTCGGCCTGCTTCTCCACGAATACGCCGTCTATTGCCGTCACCTCGTTGCCGCCTATCACGAGACGCACGATCCTGGCGTTGGCCGAAGCGTCGTTGGCCTTGATGTAAGCGCGCGTGCCGGCTATGGTAGTCTCTCCAGCGGAGCGGTACACCTTGTCATCGCTGATGAAATAGTCGCCCTCGGCAATCTTCGTCGTTGCCAGATATGAGCCTGTGAAACTGAAATTAGCGCCCGGCACCACAGCGTCTGCCACGGCCTTTACACTCTTATCGGCAAACTTATATGTGGTTCCGGCAGCAGATGTCTTCAACAGCACGGGAGTGTGAGCCTTTATACCGGCATTCCCTGCAATGTTAAAGGCTACAGCCACTTTATCCGCATCGGCACTGTTCTCCGAGAACTCAGCCACTTTAACGTCATCACCAAACGCAGCCTTGGCCTCAGCATCGGTTATATCGAACGGAACAACAAACGTATTCCATACATCGGCCTTGATGACACGGTTAAGAACAACATCCACATTATCCACGTCCGTATCCAACTTGAATATCTTTTTACCGTCTACTGTTATCGCTCTTCTGTAAAGTTGGAGCTTGGTGATAGTTGTTTCAGGAGTACCCCAATTCATTTTTATTCCCTGCAAATGAATGAAATCCACCTTTTTATCATTATTTTTATCCGCTATATGCGGAATATCTTTGATTTTTATAACAAGTTTTCCATTCTCACCAATCACCGCATTCGGTATCTCACAAATAGATCCGGTTTCTACACGGTTATACATGAAACGGAAACTTCCGCCGGGAGTTCCTTCCACACGAATCTCATCATAATCAGTTATATCAGCAAAATTATTATCAGGGACATTACCGCTTCCGTCACCCCAAACTACATTTCCTGCCGCCAATGGAGTATTCAGGTTTACTACACCACCGGCTCCAAGCCCCGTAACGACGGCATCTGCTCCCGGAGTTGTCCAACTTTGATAAAGAGTAGCGTCAAGATTAGTCAGGAATATAGCATCAGGATCTACTGTTGATGCGGCCTTCTTAATCAATTTTATTGAAGTGACAGTACCATTCGGACTGCCCCAATTAGTCTTTATAGAATTAAGATGTACGAATGTCACCTCATCATTATTACCATCAACCTTACACCCTTCAAGATTTATAATAACTTTTCCCGACTCTCCTACCGTATAGTTGTTTTCTTTTAAAGGTCCTTCATTACCTTTACGGTTATACATTACACGAAGCTGCAAACCCGCAGTAGCCTCAATTTGCAGTTCGTCATATTCAGAAATGTCCGCATAGTTCAGATAACCGACACTACCATCTCCATATACCGTCGTACCTCCGCCTATTTCTTTACCTAACTCAAAAGCACAACCAACCACTGTACCTGTTGGCACAGCCGTCTCATCATCCGTCGTCCAGTTTTTAAAGAAACTCTGGTCAAGGTCAACAATGACATCTTCTCCCTGTGCCATCGTTTTTGTCACACACACCGTCATGAGTGCCATAAGCACCATGCACGTTCTTTTTAAGTTTTTCATCGTTTAATTTTTTGATAAAGATAAATGTTAATTACTATACTATAATATGTGCCGCCCGAAATGTAAAAAAACAACTACTGACTACCACGGTGCGGCAGGCCAACGTCTGTTTAGTTCTCAAACTGCCGTTTCGCTTTCGCAAAAATATCTAAAAAGACACATTTTCACCCCCCCCCGAATGCAAAAATACGTTAATAGATACATATATAAAACATTTTAAGACCTCAGTGAAACAATATGCGGCACCCGCAAACTTGCCCGACACCCTTTTTTATTATACCTTTGCACACATGCCACCGACAAGGACGGCACATAACCACATACAATCAAGAATACAAAAGGCATGGAAGAGAACAGCGAACTGAAACTGGCATGGGACTTCGTGGAGAAGACCGGGTGCAACATTTTCCTCACGGGGAAGGCCGGAACGGGAAAGACCACATTCTTGCGAAACCTGCGCGAGCGGTCGCCCAAGCGCATGGTGGTGCTCGCCCCCACGGGCATAGCGGCCATAAACGCCGGCGGAGTGACGATACACTCATTCTTCCAGTTGCCCCTGTCGCCGTTCGTGCCGGGCGCGTCGTTCGGAGGCCGCGAGCAGAAACGATACAAGTTCGGCAAGGCCAAGCGAAACATCATCAAGACGCTTGACCTGCTTGTGATAGACGAAATAAGCATGGTGCGCGCCGACCTGCTCGACGCCGTCGACAGCGTGATGCGCCGCTACCGGGCGCACAACCTGCCGTTCGGCGGCGTACAGCTGCTGCTCATCGGCGACCTGCAACAGCTTGCGCCCGTGGTGAAAGACGACGAGTGGGAGATGATGAAGAGCTACTACGACACCCCGTTCTTCTTTTCGAGCAAAGCGCTCAACAACGCAGGCTACCACACGATAGAGCTGCAGAAAGTGTACCGCCAGCAGGACAGCTCTTTCCTCGCCCTGCTCAACAGCATAAGGGAAAACCGGGCCGACGACAGAACACTGGCCGAACTG
>ERZ777305.789-NODE-789-length-47230-cov-5.516439_pt1 | contig 47230 bp, 41 predicted proteins | sample MGYA00374965_ERZ777305 | MGnify/ENA primary metagenome ERZ777305 (study PRJEB29328, sample SAMD00013331) | mouse gut metagenome | study: EMG produced TPA metagenomics assembly of the Metagenome analysis of fecal microbiota from mouse which was promoted...
CTTTAACATTAGAATATATTTGTAAGATAAACGAGTATGTGTCAAGAAATGAAAGCCTTGAATGGGGAGTGTTAAGAAAAGGAACTATAGGAGTTGGTGATTTTATGCCGAGTATTCCAATTAAAGAAAATGTTCTAAAGGAAATTGAATGGATAAAGGGGATAAATAATCCTATTGATAAAGCGTTAGAATATTTTGCATATGCTTGTAAGCAACAGTTATTTTGGGATGGAAACAAGAGAACTTCTACAATGGTAGCCAGTAAAATATTAATAGAAAATGGCGGGGGCATCTTGACAATTGGAAAAGATAATGCAGAAGAATTTAATGTAACCCTAAATAATTGGTATTTAAAAAATGAATTGCAACCATTAAAGGACTGTTTAAGAAAATTGTATTAGAACGCTGGAGATATAGTTAAAAGGATTATTTCAATGGAGGATAAAAATGGAATGGATATTTGACGGTATTGGAACTGAAATAGTGTCATTTATACTTGGTTTAATGTCTGGGGCAATTGGATATAGATTTTACATAAATAGGCGAATTCAAAGGGCGGGAAAAAAGTCAGTTCAAATACAACTCAATGGAAGTAATGAAAATAATATTTCTGCTGACAAAATCTCTGGGGACAAAAATTCTCCAAGTGGTGATTATGTTGGTAGAGATAAAATTATATATAATAATCCAGATGAGTTTGATATACGAAATTTTTCGCAGTACAATACTTCACAAATTGAAAATGTAATTGCGAAAGGAAATGATGCAACTCTTAGAAAATGGTGCTTAGAACTTATAATAAACCAAAAACCAAAATACCTTATTCTACAATGCATAGAAAAGATGGAAAATAACAAAGAGAAATATAAATTATTAGTGGATTTGTCGAAACGTAATTATAATGATTGTGAGTATTTTGCAATTATTGGTAACTCTTTGTCTAATGGTGTATACTTAACAAAGGCAATTGAATTATATATATCAATTGGTAAAACGGAATATATTGAAACGGCCTTTGCTTTGATAGAGAACAATAAATATATCTATAAAAGCTTAATTGCAGTTTACGGATATGATAGGGAAATTTTCAAAAAAATATATGATAATGGAAAATGTTTTAATAATAAACAATACAAAAGGAAAATGAAAGTATTTTTAAAAGATAAATAAACTCTTTCCGCCTTGCTTTATATATAACAGTGAAAAGATTGTATGTCAAGAGCGCAGACTCTTTATTTTTGGATGGTAACTCGCATCAAATTCCCAGAAGCTGTTTTTTCTTGGCATCAAATTCTTCTTGTGTTAATATTCCCATATCAACCAGCTGTTTCAATTTCAGAATTTCATCAGCAACAGAGAAGTTGTCTGATTTTTGAAGGGTGGATGGATTACGGTCTCTTGATAAAATGAGATTTTCAATATATTCTTTGATTTCTTCTGCCTGTTGATTGCATTCCTCTAAAAATATAATTGAATTTTCATCGCTTATAGCGCCGGTAATACCGCTCTGTTTTTCAATCCCGCCCAATACTCCGAACTGAATAAATCCGCTGAAGAAGGCACTGGCTTTTTTGAACTGAATATTCTGAATACTGGACATGGGGATTGTTTTACTGCCCGCCAGTCCGTTCGTGACCATGCCGAACAATCCTTTTCGTTCAATAATTAATTTATCCGGATATACATATAACTGCCCATTATGTCCCTGGAATCGAAAGGCAGCGTCTTCATGCAGGTCTTTATTGGAATCATCCGGAATATACTCGGTATTTTTTAAATATTTTTTAGTATATTCTAATTTTTCTTCATCGGAAATTTTATTCCAGAAAATACTGCTGAGACGTGCTTCTATCAATGGATTTCCACAAACAGGGCATTTTGTAACATCTTCACTTGTCCATTTTACACATTGACTGCATAATTTCATTAAATTAGCCACAATATATTCTCCTCTGTATCAATTTAGACTGCTGAACACTTTTATTGCATATTTTATAGAAATTCTTGTCAAACAGTAATTTAAATCATCTTTTCTTTCCATCTTTCTTCCGGAACCTTTGCAAAGCCTGCGGTTATGGTATATAATAAGAAAGTATGATTTTCACGATATCGCAGACTGAGCAGGAACAAGGGGAAAACATGGATTGCAAAGACGAAGAGAAAATGATTCCGGTATTTTTGCAGGATGAATTGGATATAAAAGTGTTGAATCAATTCATAGAACATATCGATGGCTGCCCGGAATGTATGGAAGAACTTTCTATTCAGTTTTTGGTGGCGGAGGGTTTGGAACGTCTGGAAGCCGGAAATAATTTTAATTTGCAGAAAGCGTTGACAAACAGACTTTTGGATGCCAGACACCAGATAAAGGTGCGCCGGGTACTGCTTCATACATTGATTTGTCTGGAAGCGGCGGTAGCTGCGGAAATTTTGATTGCGCTGATTATAATATTTAAATTCTGAAAAAGGAAGGACCGATATGAGTCAGAAACTTGTTTTAATAGATGGACACAGCATCCTGAACAGAGCTTTTTACGGCGTGCCCGATTTGACCAACAGCCAGGGATTTCATACGAATGCGATTCATGGTTTTTTGAACATTATGTTCAAGATTCTGGAAGAGGAAAAACCGGATTATCTGACCGTGGCTTTTGATGTGCATGCGCCGACCTTTCGGCATGAAATATATCAGGAATATAAAGGAACAAGAAAACCGATGCCGGAGGAGCTGCGGGAGCAGGTTCCGGTCATGAAACAGATGCTTCAGGCGATGGGCATCCGTATTGTGGAGCAGGCCGGGCTGGAGGCCGACGATATCCTCGGAACGCTGGCGGCGCGGGCCGAAAGGGAAGGCATGGAAGTGGCTCTTGTTTCCGGGGACAGGGACCTTTTGCAGATTGCATCGGAGCATATTAAGATTCGGATTCCCAAGACCAAAAGCGGCAGGACAGAAGTGGAGAACTACTATGCCGGGGATGTGAAAGCGCGGTATCAGGTTACGCCGAAGCAGTTTATTGATTTGAAGGCTTTGATGGGAGATACGGCGGATAATATTCCGGGCGTGCCAAAGGTCGGGGAAAAGACGGCCACGGAGCTGATGCTGCAATTCGGTTCATTGGAAAATATTTACGATAATCTTGAAAATGTTTCGAAGAAATCTGTCAGAGAGTCTCTTGCGGCTCATAAGGAACTTGCCGATTTAAGTAAAGTGCTTGCGACGATTAAGGTGGATTGCGAAATCGATTTTTCTTTTGAAGCGGCCCGTCTCGGTAATTTCTATACGGAAGAAGCGTATGTATTATGTAAACAACTTGAGTTTAAGAACCTGTTGTCCCGTTTTGAAAAAGACGCTGTTGTGACAAACAGTCAGACAGAATATTTTAAAACTTTGACAGATTTAACGGAGATAGAATCGTTGTTCGGACTGGCGCAGAACCGGTGCGGTGAATTTGGCATTTCCGTTCTGCGGGATGGAAAAGGGGAGGAAGATTGTGCAGGCATCGCGATTGCGCTCTCGGAAAAAGAGATTTATTTCATTCCCTGTCAGGGTTTTGTCACGCAGCAGTATCTTGCAGGGAAATTGAGCGGTCTGAATAAAAATAAGTTATGTAAACTTGATGCCTGTCATATCAAACAGATTTACGATATGATTGAACAGGAGGAGCCGGAGGAGATTGTCGGGGCGGATGGCTTGGCAGCTTACCGGCAAAGAAAATATTTTGATATTCTTTTGGCGGCTTATCTGTTGAATCCGCTGAAAAACGATTATGATACGGATTCTATTGCCGGAGAATATCTGGGCCTGGTAATTCCGGACAGAAAACAGGTCTGCGGTAAAAATTCATATTGTCAGACGATGGAAGAAAAACCGGAGGAGTTTCAGGAGTTCGCCTGTTTCCAGGCCTATGTCTGTCTGATGGCGGCAAAGGAACTCCGGAAGAAGCTGGAAGAGCAGGAAATGCTCGAATTATTGTATGAAATGGAGATGCCGCTGACCAAAGTCCTCTGTGAAATGGAACATGTTGGCATCATGGCGAAGCCGGACGAGCTGAAAGCATATGGAGAAGCATTGACAGGCCGGATTACGGAGCTGGAGAAGTCCGTCTGCGAACAGGCAGGCGTGCAGTTTAATATAAATTCACCGAAACAGCTCGGGGAAGTTCTTTTCGAAAAGATGGGCATTCCGGGCGGAAAAAAGACGAAGACAGGTTATTCAACTGCGGCGGATATTCTGGAAAAGCTGGCGCCGGACTATCCGATTATCGCAGACATTTTGGAATACAGAGGCCTTACGAAGCTGAAATCCACCTATGCGGACGGGCTGGCGGTTTGTATTGATGAAGGCGGCCGGATTCATTCTACATTCAATCAGACGATTACGGCGACCGGAAGAATTAGTTCCACGGAACCGAATTTACAGAATATACCTATTCGAATGGAACTGGGCAGAAGAATCCGGAAGGTATTTGTTCCGGCGGATGGCTGTTTGTTCATGGACGCGGATTATTCCCAGATTGAACTCCGCGTGCTCGCCCATATGTCCGATGATAAGCAGTTGATAGAAGCTTATCAGATGGACCAGGACATTCACAGAATTACGGCTTCCAAAGTATTTCACACGCCTTTTGAGGAAGTGACTGATTTACAGAGAAGAAATGCCAAAGCGGTCAATTTCGGCATTGTATATGGCATCAGTTCTTTTGGACTGAGCCAGGATTTAAGCATTTCCAGAAAAGAAGCGGCAGAATATATAGAGCAGTATTTTGCAACCTATCCGGGCATCAAAGCTTTTCTGGATAAACTGGTGGAAAACGCGAAGACATATGGTTATGCCAAAACCATGTTCGGCAGAAGGAGACCGATTCCGGAACTGTCTTCCAGCAACTTTATGCAGCGTTCTTTCGGGGAGCGTGTGGCAATGAATTCTCCGATACAGGGAACCGCTGCGGATATCATAAAACTTGCCATGATTCATGTATGGGCACGGCTGCGCAGGGAGAAACTCCGTTCCCGCCTGATTTTACAGGTGCATGACGAACTTTTGATTGAAGTCTGTGCGCAGGAGGAAGAACAGGTCAGACGCATCCTTTCTGAAGAAATGCAGGCGGCGGCAAAATTGTCCGTTGCATTGGAAATTGATTTGCATACGGGAATGACATGGTATGATGCCAAACTGTAAAAAATGCGGGACTGGACTGTCGGGGGAGCAGGAAACAACATGAGAGTGATAGGAATCACAGGAGGCGTGGGGGCCGGAAAGACGGCGCTTCTTGGCTATGTGAAAGAGCATTACAGATGCCGGGTGATTTTGGCGGATGAAGTGGCGCATCTGGTGGAAAAACCGGGACAGAGATGTTATGATGAACTGGTAAAGCTGCTTGGAACCGAAATGCTGCATCCGGACGGTACGATTGATAAAAGGCGGATGGCGGAAAAAATCTTTGCGGACAGCGTTGTGCTGAAACAGGTCAACGATATCGTGCATCCGGCGGTAAAAGAATATATCCTGCAGGAAATTGCGCGGGAAAGAAGAACGGAAGAAGTGGATTTTCTTTTTGTGGAGGCAGCGCTTTTAATCGAAGGCGGCTATGGAGACATTTTGGATGAACTGTGGTATATTTATGCGCAGCCGGAATTAAGACGCAGGCGGTTGAAAGAGGGAAGAGCCTATTCCGATGAAAAGATAGACAGAATTTTGAAGGAACAGTTATCCGAGGAAGCATTCAGACAGCATTGCGGGGTCGTTATAGATAACAGTGGAAGCCTTGCGGGAGCCTGTCGGCAGATTGATGAGAAATTGGAGGAATATCTGTGGCAGAAATGATGAAATTTCCGGGCCAGCTGGTGTTTGGTCTGGATATCGGAACAAGAAGCATTGTGGGAACGGTAGGGTATCGGACGGGAGAACGGTTCCATGTGGCGGCTCAGTGTATCAGAGAGCATGAGACGCGGGCCATGCTGGACGGTCAGATTCATGATATCCATAAGGTGGGCACGACCATCAATGAAGTAAAAATTCATTTGGAAGAAAAAATCGGGCGAAAACTGAAAGATGTCTGTATTGCCGCGGCGGGACGTGTGCTGCGGACCGTAACGACCCATGTGGAGCATGAATTTTCCGGAGATAAGGAAATTGACGGGGAAGACATTTATGCGCTGGATTCGATGGGGGTCGAAAAGGCATATGAAGAATTTCTGGAAACGAATGACACGGAAATGAAATTTTACTGTGTCGGGTATTCTGTCGTGCGGTATTATATGAATCAATATCCGATTGGCAATCTGGAAGGGCACAAGGCAAAGTCCATCGGAGCCGATATCATTGCCACTTTTTTGCCGGACGATGTGGTGGACGGCCTGTATAAGGCAGTCGGTCTTGCGGGACTGGAAGTTGTCAATCTGACGCTTGAACCGATTGCGGCGATACAGGTTGCGATTCCGGAAATGTACCGGATGTTAAATATTGCACTCGTGGATGTTGGCGCGGGTACATCGGATATTTCCATTACGAAAGACGGCAGCATCGTCGCATATGGCATGATTCCGATTGCGGGAGATGCGCTGACGGAGGTTATTGCAAAGCATTGCCTTGTAGATTTTAAGACCGCAGAGAAAATCAAAAGGGAAGCGGGCGAAAAAGAATCGATAGAGTATAAGGATATTATGGGACTGACGCAGACCATTTCCCGCGAAAAAATCGCGGAAGTATCTCTGCCGGTCATTCGGAATATGACAAAGCTTGTCGCCGATAAGATAAAAGAGCTGAACGGAGATAAATCGGTCAGCGCGGTATTCGTCGTCGGGGGCGGCGGAAGGCTTCAGGGTTATACGGAAAGTCTGGCCGAGGAACTTGATATTCAGAAGGAAAGAGTCGCGGTGCGCGGTGAAGAAGTCATGCAGCAGATAGCTTTTTATGAGGAAGATGCGCGGAAAGATTCGCTGATGGTAACGCCGATTGGCATTTGTCTGAGTTTTTATGAGCAAAGCAACAATTTTATTTTCGTATATTTCAATGAGCAGAGAGTCAAGCTCTATGATAACAACAAACTGGCGGTGGTAGACGCGGCCATGCAGGCGGAATTTCCCAATGCCGGTCTGTTTCCGAAACGGGGAAAAGAACTGAATTATTTTGTCAACGGAAAGCCGCGTATTACGAGGGGAATGCTCGGTGAAGCGGCGGTTATCCGGGTAAACGGGCAGGAGGCGGATATCTATACGCCGATTCATGCGAACGACCAGGTGAAGGTTATCGAATCGACGGCAGGAGACCCGGCGGCGCTCGATATCAATCAGCTTCCGGAATTTGGTGCGGTGATGCCGGTCGAAGTCAACGAACAGAAAGTAGAACTGCCAAAATTTGCGATGGTAAACGGACATCTCCAGTCGGGCTATTATGGGATTCAGGAAAATGACTCGATAGAATTTTTAAATTACTATACGGTCAGACAGATTGCCGAGTTTATGGACGTCATCATCAATCAGGATATGAATATTTATGTGAATAATAAACTGGCGGATATGGACACCAAAGTATATGAAAACTTTGCCATTATCTGGACAATGGAGGAATTGCAGCTGTCCGACCACGCTATATATGGAAGCGGCGCGCCGGATACTTATGAAAGCCTTCCGGAGGATGACGGCAGCTATGTGAAACGTGAAGCCGGGAAGGATGAGAATCCGTTTACGGCGGAAAGAGACGCGCAGCAGACAGAAACATTGAACAAAAGCGTAGGTCAGCCAGATATTCAGCCAGCCGGGACGGCATCGGAACCGGTGAATGATTTGCAAGTCGAAACGGTATCGGTGCAGGCGAACGTGAACGCACAGCCAGCCGGAGCAGCATCAGAGCCGATGAATGCACGGCCAGCCGGAGCGGTATCGGAGCCGATGAAAGCGCAATCAGCCGGAGGCGGTGCAGGAGAAGCAACAGCACAGGCCAACACGCCGGATGCCGGCAATATTCCTATGGCGATTCAGGTCATGGTAAACGGTGCGCCGGTTCGGCTCGAAGGGAAGAGCGGCTACATTTTTGTAGATGTGTTTGATTACATAAATTTCGATTTGTCGGTTCCTCAGGGGAGCGGCATCGCAACGGAACTGAACGGAAGAAGCGCACAGTATATGGAGCCGATTCGAAGCGGCGACGTGATTAAAATTTATTGGAAAGACTGAAATACTTATGAGATTATGCAGTATTGCGAGCGGAAGCAGCGGAAATTGTATTTATGCCGGTTCCGATGCGACACATCTTTTAATCGATGTGGGCATCAGCGGCAAACGGGTCGAAGAAGGCGTGTCGGCGCTCGGCCTGAAAGTATCGGAAATAGACGGTATTTTTATTACCCATGAGCATACGGACCATATCAGCGGACTGGGGGTTCTTGCAAGAAAATATGCGATTCCCATTTACGGAACGCCTGGCACGATTCAGGCAATCCGGCAGACGACGGCGCTCGGAAAAATAGAAGATTCTCTTTTTCACTGTATCGATGCCGATGAAAAATGTGTGGTCAAAGATATGACATTATATCCGATGCGGACTTCCCATGATGCGGCGGAGCCCGTGGCTTACCGTATCAGCCATGACAAAAAGAAAATTGGGATTATCACGGACCTGGGCTGTTATAATGACTATACGGTGGCCTGTCTTCAGGATTTGGATATCCTGTATCTGGAGGCGAACCATGACGTCAATATGCTCCAGACAGGGCCTTATCCCTATTATCTGAAACAGCGTATCTTAAGCGAAAGAGGACATTTGTCCAATGAGGCGTCGGGAAGACTGCTGTGCCGTTTGCTGAATGACCATATTCAGGCGATTATGTTGGGGCATCTGAGCAAAGAGAACAATCTCCCGGAGCTGGCTTATGAGACTGTTAAAGTGGAAATTATGATGTCAGATACGGAATACCGGGCGGATGATTTTCCGATTTATGTTGCCAAAAGAAGCGAAGTATCTCAGATGATAGAAATCTGAAACAAGACATCGTTTCAGAGCTGCCACTGATTAAAATGCCGCTGATGCGGCGGAATGAGAGGAAATATGAAAAAAACAATTATTACAGTTGTAGGAAAAGACACAGTAGGAATCATTGCAAAGGTTTGCACTTATCTGGCAGACAATCAAATCAATATTCTGGATATTTCACAGACAATCGTGCAGGGTTATTTTAACATGATGATGATTGTAGATACGAATCATACAGAGAAAGAATTTGGTATGATTGCGGAAGAACTGGCTTTGCTTGGAGAGCGCATCGGCGTTATCATCAAGTGCCAGAAAGAGGAAATCTTTAATCAAATGCACAGAATCTGAGGCGTAAGACGTTACGGAATCAGAACAATCGGATGCGAAGAACGGGAAAACGTATTCGAAGATATGCAAACTATGTGAAATATGAACGGAAAGGAACAGAACGGCCTTGATTAATATATTTGAAGTAGCGGAAACGAACGAGATGATTGAGAAAGAGAATCTGGACGTACGGACAATTACGCTTGGCATCAGCCTGCTCGACTGTATCGATTCGGATTTGGACAGATTGAATGAGAAAATCTATCATAAAATATATGAAGCGGCAAAAGAACTTGTGGCAACGGGAGAACAGATTTCGAGAGAATATGGGATTCCTATCGTCAACAAAAGAATTGCCGTGACACCGATTGCCCTCATAGGAGGAGCGGCCTGTAAGACGGAGGAAGATTTCGTCACGATTGCGCAGACACTCGACAGGGTTGCGCATGAAGTTGGCGTAAATTTTATCGGCGGTTATTCGGCACTGGTTTCAAAAGGAATGACAGGGGCGGATGAATTGCTGATTCGTTCGATTCCGAAGGCTCTTTCCGTGACCGGGCGGGTATGCAGTTCCGTCAATGTTGCGTCTACAAAAACAGGCATTAATATGGACGCCGTCAAGCTGGCGGGTGAAATCATCAGACAGACGGCGCAGGCGACGAAAGAAGAAGATTCACTCGGCTGTGCGAAACTCGTTATCTTCTGCAATGCACCGGATGATAATCCATTTATGGCCGGCGCTTTTCATGGCGTGACGGAAGCGGATAAAGTTATCAATGTAGGCGTCAGCGGCCCGGGCGTCGTGAAAACAGCCCTCAGCAAAGTGCGGGGGAAAAATTTTGAGGTTCTTTGCGAGACGATTAAGAAAACGGCGTTCAAAGTGACACGGGTTGGCCAGCTCGTGGCGAAAGAGGCATCCAAACGGCTGAACGTGCCCTTCGGCATCGTTGATTTGTCGCTTGCGCCGACGCCGGCTATCGGAGACAGCGTGGCGGATATTTTGTGTGAAATCGGCCTGGAATATGCAGGAGCGCCCGGTACGACGGCGGCGCTTGCTTTGCTGAACGACCAGGTTAAAAAGGGCGGTGTGATGGCGTCTTCCTATGTAGGTGGCCTCAGCGGCGCGTTCATCCCGGTCAGCGAAGACCAGGGAATGATAGACGCGGTGACGGCAGGAGCCCTGACATTGGAAAAACTGGAAGCGATGACCTGCGTTTGTTCGGTCGGCCTCGATATGATAGCGATTCCGGGCGATACGAAGGAAACTACCATTTCCGGCATTATTGCAGATGAAATGGCTATCGGTATGGTCAACCAGAAGACGACGGCTGTCCGTCTGATTCCCGTTATCGGAAAAGGGGTGGGAGAGACAGTAGAGTTCGGCGGACTGCTCGGCCATGCGCCGATTATGCCGGTCAATCAGTTTTCCTGTGATGCTTTTGTAAATCGCGGCGGCAGAATCCCGGCGCCAATTCACAGCTTTAAGAATTAGGGCCGAAGGCGGCGCGTGCAGGCAAAGATATTATTGAAGTGCAGAAAGGCAGTATCAAATGTCAGACAGGAGCTTGGGAACAAAAACACATAAGATGACAGAGGGGAATCCGCTTCGCACGATTCTCCTTTTTGCTATACCGATGATTCTGTCGAATCTTTTTCAACAGTTTTATAACGTTATAGACACCGTCATCGTAGGCAAAAGACTGGGGACGCACGCGCTTGCGGCGGTCGGAAGTGCAAGCAGCATTACCGCGGTATTCGTACAGCTTGCGACAGGCCTTGCGCTCGGAGGCTCTATCGTCATTGCGCAGTATTTCGGCGCAGGAAAAACGGAGAAAATCTGGCAGAGCATGTCCACATCGGTTCTTTTTTCGGCCGGCGTTGCGCTTGTATCAACAATTATCATCCTGGCCGGCGCGGAGCCGATTCTTAAGCTGGTCAATACGCCGAAAGAGATTGTCGGGATGGGAGCCGGCTATCTGCGGCTTTATTTTCTGGGCTGTATTCCGATATTTGTTTATAATGCGCTGAACGGAGTTTATGTGGCGTTGGGAGATTCCAGAACGCCGCTTAGGTTTTTAATCATCTCTTCGGTTCTCAACGTCATGCTGGACCTTTTCTTTATCATGCTGCTGCAATGGGGCGTCGGCGGAGCGGCTCTTGCGACGGCAATTTCACAGTTTGCAGCGGCGGCTCTGGCAATGAAGGACATTCCGAAACTGCTGAAAGAGTTTCAGCATGAACCCAATGCGCCGTTGTTTGATAAAACGTTGTTGTTTACGATGCTGCGGTTTGCCCTGCCTTCCGCGTTGCAGCAGTCGATAGTGTCGGTCGGCTCCGTTGTTGTTCAGGCGACGATAAACAGTTTCGGTCCGGCAGTCATTGCCGGAAGCGCGGCGGCGGCCAAAGTAATTAATCTGGCGGCGGCCATTCCCATCAATTACAGCAATGCTTATGCCAATTATGTCGGGCAGAATATCGGCGCCTGTAAGGAAGAGCGTATCGGGCCGGGGCTGTGGAATTCTATTGTGAGCTGTGGAGGATTATCGCTGATTCTTACGGCTATTTTTGAGATTTTTCCGGAGCATATTATCCGGCTGTTTATAGAGGAAACGGAAGCGGATATGGAACAGGTTATTGCGGTCGGAACCGCTTATATCAGAGTTGTAGGCGCATTCCTTATCATATTTTCCACGTTTATGCTTGTAAAAGCGACTTTTAAGGGAAGCGGTGATATGGGATGGTTTATTATGACGACGCTGCTCAGTTTTTTTATCCGTCTGTTTCTGACGGTAGGGTTTGCGCATGTTGTCGGCGTAGAGATTATTTGGTGGGCTTTCTGCGCGGGCTGGACGATTGCGCTGCTTGTTTCCTTAGCCAGGTATCTGGGCGGCGGCTGGCGTACAAAGCGCATTACCGGCCCAGATGACGTTTGATTGCCTCAAAACTTTCCTTACTGATGACATGTTCCATTTTACAGGCGTCTTCAACGGCAGTTTTTTCATTGACGCCAAGCTCTGTCAGCCAATGGGAAAGCAGAAGATGACGTTCGTACATTGTTTCCGCAATCCGGCGGCCGGAATCGGTCAGTGTAATGAATCCGTGTTCGTCAACCTGAATGTAGCCGTTTTCCCGGAGATTTTTCATGGCAACGCTGACGCTCGGCTTTTTAAATTCCAGTTCATGAGCGATGTCGATGGAGCGGACACGGCTTTTTTTCTGCCCGAGCATTAGTATCGTTTCCAGATAGTTTTCGGCTGATTCCTGTATTTTCAAGACGCATCCCTCCGTATTTTCAGATTTTTCGTAAATAGTTTTTTGGCACAAATTTCATAGTAAAGATAGTAAATAGTCTAACATAAACCGGTATACATTGCAAACTTTGAGGAAGAAGCCTGCGGAAAATGACTGTAAGCAGCTTTCAGAATGTATTATACTGGCAACAGGTGCAGGCGTCTTGTTCCCATAAAACCTGAGAAAAAACTTGAGAAAAGTATCTTGTCTGTTTTGTGTCCGATATGTTATAGTGTTTCACAGAATATACAATCAGGAGGTAGCTGTATGGCTGGAGAACATAAGAAAGGCCTGGATGCCGATTTGGTATGGAGCGACCTGATGAACTGTTGCAGAAGCGAGGGAGTCTGCGGCCAGTGCCAGCAGGAGAACTGTACGATTGGGTATGCCAAGCAATGTATCAGAAATTATAAAAAGGAACCGAAAAAAGAAGTGCCGGAAGGCGTAGAACATGTTCCCACGATGGATTTTAAGCTGTTCGACGAGGCGGAACTGGAAATGGCGATTTCGCATATTCTGAAGGAGTGCAAGGACTGTAAAGAGGAGCATACGGAAGAATGTATTATCAATGTTGTCCGTAACTGTTACGAAGTCGGTCTGCTTGGAGATGTGCAGCCATATGAAGGAAGCGCGCTGCAATATCTGATGTATCTGCAGAATAATTTCCCTGAGAAATCAATCCGTATTGCGGAACTTTACAGACAGCAGTAGCGAAGAAAACTGAAAGTCAGATAATAAATAAGCCCTGTATCAGATGCTTTGCAAACGATACAGGGCATTTTTTCGCTGGCTAACCGTCCAAAGCGTCCTCTTCCCGGTTATTGTATTTTGCCAGAATCGTATGGATTTTTTCCGTCGGCGTATAAATATTAGACATGGAAGCATCGTGGTTCATAAAATTAATGATGGAGGCAATAAACTTGCTCATATCCGCTTCCTGATAATAAGGCTTTTCTTTTAATTCCGGTGGCTGATAACATAAATTCGTCGTGATGATGCGGTCGAAATAGCATTGCTCATAAGCCTTATCGAATGCTTCCAGCCCGTCCGTAAAAAGTCCGAACGTACAGCAGATGAAAACACGTTTTGCGTTCATTTTTTTCAGCTGCTTGGCGGTATCAATCATACTGCCGCCGGAAGAAATCATATCATCGATAATAATGACGTCTTTGCCGTCAATATTGTCCCCCAGAAATTCATGTGCGACGATAGGATTTTTGCCGTTGACGATGGTGGAGTAATCGCGTCGTTTATAGAACATTCCCGTATCCACACCAAGAACATTTGCAAAATAGACGGCTCTGTCAAGAGCGCCTTCATCCGGGCTGATAACGGTGGTGTGTTCTTTGTCTATCAGCAAATCATTGGTCGTCTGAAGGAGCGCGCGCATGAACTGATAATGGGGGGTATAGTTATCAAACCCCTTGATTGGAACGGAATTCTGTACTCTCGGGTCGTGAGCATCAAACGTGATAAAATTGGATACGCCCATATCCATCAGTTCTTCGATTGCGTAGGCACAGTCTAACGATTCTCTGCCGGTTCTTTTATGCTGCCGTCCTTCATAGAGAAAAGGCATGATAACATTGACGCGATGCGCCTTTCCGTTAATCGCGTTGATAATTCTTTTTAAATCCTGATAGTGGTCGTCAGGCGACATATGATTCATAAATCCGTTCATGGAATAGGTTAGGCTGTGGTTGCAGACATCGGTCAGGATAAAAATATCTTTACCCCTGACGGAATGATTGAGGAGCGCCTTGCCTTCACCGCTGCCAAAACGGGGACAGTCTGCTTCAAACAGATAGTTGTCCTCCATGTAGCCATAGAAAGCAGGGTCATTTTTAAAGCTGTTGTCCAGATTCTGTCTGAATTCTACCAGATAACTGTTGATTTTCTGGGCCAGCGGAAGGGCGGCCTGGGTAGTCAGAATCATAATCGGAGCAACAGGCATTGCTGTCTTTAGTTGTTCAATGTTGGGCATAATATTCTCCAATCTGTATAAAAAATATCTCACTTTCTTTATATCATTATGCTAGTGACACGTCAAGGAAATTCTAGTATAGTGTGAGAAGAACTTCTAACACTCGCAGCAAAGGCTGCTTTGTGAAGAAGTTCTAAGTCTCACACCGGAGAATGCCCAGAAAACGGGCATTCTCCGCACGGATTTGAGTCACAGCGAAGCTGTGATATTAAAAAGAATGGGAGAATGAGGATGAAACAGGCGGCGCATATGATTAAGTCAGTATACAAAAATTCCATCGCCGAAGAGATGGGAATCGAGGCGGGGGATGCGCTTTTATCGATTAACGGGCAGGAGATTACGGATATTTTTGACTATCAGTATCTGATACAGGATGAGTACGTTGAAATTTTGGTTCGAAAGAGAGGCGGCGAAGAGTGGCTTTTGGAAATCGACAAGGGATATGATGAAGATTTGGGCGTGGAATTTGAGAACGGACTGATGGACGATTATCGCTCCTGCCGTAATAAATGTATATTCTGTTTTATCGACCAGATGCCGAAAGGAATGCGGGAAACGTTGTATTTCAAAGACGATGATTCAAGACTCTCTTTTTTGCAGGGGAACTATGTGACGCTGACAAATATGTCCGATGCGGATATAGAAAGGATTATTCGATATCATTTGTCGCCGATTAATATTTCTTTTCAGACGACGAATCCGGAACTGCGCTGCAAGATGCTGAACAACCGGTTTGCGGGAAAGGCGCTGGAGCAGGTAAAGAAGCTTTATGAGGCGGGCATTACCATGAACGGACAAATTGTACTGTGTAAAAATATCAATGACGGAGCGGAGCTTGAGCGTAGTATTTGGGACCTGACGGCATATCTGCCGCATTTGGAAAGCGTGTCGGTCGTGCCCGTTGGCCTTTCCAGATTCCGGGACGGTCTGTATCCGTTAGAACCTTTTGAAAAAGAAGATGCGGTACAGGTGCTTGCCTGTATCCATCGGTGGCAGCAAAAGCTTTTTCCGGCATACGGCCTGCATTTTGTCCATGCTTCCGACGAATGGTATATTCTGGCGGAAGAAGAACTGCCGGAGGAAGAACGCTATGACGGATATCTGCAGCTGGAAAACGGCGTCGGTATGCTGCGTCTGCTATTGAATGAATTTGAAGAAGCCATGACGGAAATCCCGTCAGACTACCGGTTGTCCGGGGATGGCGTGACGGAGCTGTCCCTTGTTACGGGAAAACTGGCTTATCCCTATCTGAATCGGATGGCAGAGTGCATGATGCGGCGGTTTGCAGGACTTTCCGTTCATGTTTATGCTGTTTCGAATGTTTTTTTTGGCGAGCGGATTACCGTATCGGGGCTTCTGACGGGACAGGATATTATACAGCAGTTAAAGGGGAAGCAGCTTGGTGAACGCATTCTTTTGCCGCAGAATGTGCTGCGCAGCGGCGAAGACTATTTTTTGGACGATATCACCGTTGGGGAGATGGAAAAAGCTTTACAAGTGAAGGTAGATATTGTAAAATCAAGCGGACATGAGTTTGTGAATGCAGTTTTGGGACTGGAGAAGGAATAAACGCGTCCCGGAATTCATGCTGATGAAAATGCCGCTTCCGCGGCGGAATGAGAGGAAACATGGGAAAGAAGAAATCCAAGCCGGTGGTTGCGGTGGTGGGACGGCCCAATGTGGGAAAATCCACGCTGTTTAATGCGCTGGCAGGAGAAAATATATCAATTGTAAAAGATACGCCGGGAATTACCCGCGACAGAATCTATACCGATATCACCTGGCTGGACAAGAATTTTACGCTGATTGATACGGGAGGCATCGAGCCGGAAAGCAAAGATATCATATTGAGCCAGATGCGGGAGCAGGCGCAGATTGCGATTGATACCGCGGATGTGATTCTTTTTATGGTGGATGTTAAACAGGGGCTTGTGGATACGGACTCCAAAGTGGCGGACATGCTGCGCCGTTCCGGAAAGCCGATTATACTGGTTGTCAATAAAGTGGACAGTTTTCAAAAATATATGGCGGATGTCTATGAGTTCTATAATCTTGGCATCGGGGAGCCTTTTGCTATTTCTTCGGCCAATAAACTGGGATTCGGAGAACTGCTTGACGAGGTCATTTCTTATTTTGATAAAGATGTGGCATCGGAAGAGGAAGAAGACGAGGATGAACGGACAAGAGTCGCCATTGTAGGTAAGCCCAATGCAGGGAAGTCTTCCATCATTAACAGGCTCATCGGGGAAAACCGTCTGATTGTATCGGATATTGCCGGTACGACACGGGATGCGGTCGATACGGAGGTCGTTTATCAGGGAAAAGAGTATGTTTTCATCGATACGGCAGGACTGCGGCGGAAAAACAAAATCAAAGAAGAACTGGAACGTTATATGATTATCCGTACCGTGACGGCGGTAGAGCGGGCGGATATCGTCGTGCTCGTTATCGATGCGACGGAAGGCGTAACGGAACAGGATGCCAAAATAGCGGGTATTGCCCATGACAGAGGGAAAGCGACGATTATTGCGGTCAATAAATGGGACTTAATCGAAAAGGACAATAAGACCGTCAATCAGTTTACCCAGAAAATCAGACAGATTCTTTCTTTTATGCCCTATGCGGAAATTCTTTTCATCTCTGCGGAAACGGGACAGCGGCTGCCGAAATTATATGAGACAATTGATATCGTGTATGAGAATCATGCGATGCGGGTTGCGACAGGTGTTTTGAACGAAATCATGGCGGAAGCGGTAGCGTTGCAGCAGCCGCCTTCGGATAAGGGAAAAAGGCTTCGGCTTTACTACATTACACAGGCAGCAGTCAAACCGCCGACTTTTGTCATTTTTGTAAATGACAAAGAACTGATGCACTTTTCTTATACGAGATACATTGAGAATCAAATCCGGGAAGCCTTTGGATTCAAGGGCACGCCGTTGAAATTCATCATCAGGGAAAGGAAGGAAAACAAGTAACGTGGAACGGATAATTTGCTTGGTCATCGGATATGTGTTCGGTCTTTTTCAGACCGCCTACATTTATGGAAAACTGCATGGAATCGATATCAGAAATTATGGGAGCGGCAATGCGGGAACGACGAATACGCTGCGTGTGTTAGGCACAAAAGCGGGGCTTATCGTGCTTTTTGTCGATATTTTAAAGTGCATTCTGGCGATTGTCGTTACGGGACTTTTGTTTGGTAAAAATCATCCGGAAACCATTTATCTGTTAAAGCTCTATGCGGCGATGGGAGCGATACTCGGACATAATTTTCCTTTTTATCTCCATTTCAAAGGCGGAAAAGGGATTGCGGCTACGGCGGGATTGATTCTTTCCTTCCATCCCTGTTTTGTTCCTATGGGCGTGATTTTGTTCTTTGGCGCTTTTTTTCTGACACATTATGTATCGCTTGGTTCTCTGCTCGTCTATGCGGGATTCATCATAGAAATGGTAGCGCTCGGACAAATGGGGATTTTCGGCATGAGTCAGGCGCATTTGAATGAGATGTATATCATCGCAGCGTTTCTGACGATAATGGCTTATTATAAGCATAGAGAAAATATTGGAAGATTGTTGAAAGGAAAAGAACGAAAGACTTATCTGACGCACAAAAGTGATGAGGCGAAAGAGGAAGAGAACGCGGCGGTAAAATAAAAAGCGAATGGATTCGCAAAGCGGGTAAAAGGAAAGGCGGGATTCGAATATGGCAAATATCAGTATTATCGGAGCGGGAAGTTGGGGAACTGCGCTCGCATTGCTGCTTTACCGGAACGGACATCAGGTGACGGTCTGGTCAATTATGGAACAGGAAATTGCAATGCTGCAAAAAGAGCGTGAACATAAGGATAAACTGCCGGGCGTAAAACTGCCGGAGGATATGGCGTTTACGACGGATTTGAAAGCGGCGGTGGAGGGAAAGGACGTATTGGTATTAGCCGTTCCGTCTCCTTATACGCGGGCCACTTCCAAAAGTATGGCGCTTTATGTAAAGGAAGGACAGGTCATTGTTAATGTCGCGAAAGGTATTGAAGAAGCGACGTTGTTTACGTTGTCGGAAATTATCGAAGAGGAGATTCCGAAAGCGGAAGTGGCGGTGCTTTCCGGCCCGTCCCATGCGGAAGAAGTGGGAAGAGGCATTCCGACGACAATTGTTGTCGGAGCAAGAAAAAAAGATACGGCGGAATATTTGCAGAATATTTTTATGAACGAAGCTTTCCGTGTCTATATCAGCCCCGATGTGCTCGGCATCGAGCTTGGGGCGGCGCTTAAAAACGTGGTAGCTCTGGCGGCCGGTATCGCAGACGGACTCGGTTATGGCGATAACACGAAGGCGGCTCTGATTACGAGAGGCATCGCGGAAATCGCGAGACTCGGAACCGCAATGGGCGGAAAATGGGAGACTTTCTGCGGCCTGACCGGAATCGGTGATTTGATTGTTACCTGCGCTTCGATGCACTCCCGGAACAGACGTGCCGGCATTTTAATCGGACAGGGTCATACGATGGAAGAAGCGATGGCGGAAGTCAAAATGGTCGTGGAAGGCGTTTATTCGGCAAAGGCGGCAATGGGACTTGCAAAGAAGTATCATGTGCAGCTGCCGATTATCGAACAGGTGAATGAAGTGCTGTTCCACGGGAAATCGGCGGCAGAGGCGGTGGGAAGTCTGATGCTGCGGGATAAAAAAATTGAAAATCCGATTATTCCGTGGGAAGCATAAAAATGCAGACTCAGCGGACCTATAAAGTAAAAAATCCTGCGGCCGTTTGCGGCTGCAGGATTTTTCAGGTTTACTGCTTATATTTGTGATACAATTTTTGCCGTCGTTTTTGGGCCGTTCATCGTATAGAGATGAATGCCGTCCACGCCGTTTTCTTTTAAGTCGCGTATCTGGCGGACCGCATAGTCAATGCCGGCTTTTCGCATATCGTCTTTATTTTCTCCATACGTTGCAATGAGGTCCGAAAGTTCCTTCGGAACGGAAGAACCGGACAAAGTGACGGTTGTTCCAATCTGTTTTGCATTTGTAACCGGCATGATGCCTGCGCAGATGGGAACGGTAATGCCTGCCGACGCGGCGCGTTCTCTGAAACGGTAGAAGAGTTCATTGCTGAAAAAAAGCTGCGTGACAAGGAAACTTGCGCCGGCGTCTACTTTTTCCTTTAAATGTTTCAAATCGCTTTCAAAATTTTCCGCCTCGTAGTGCTTTTCAGGATAACATGCGCCTGCAATCTGTAAAGAAGTGTTTGCTTTCAGATAGCGAATCATATCGGACGCATAGAAAAATTCTCTGTTGTTATACTGTTCATCGGTCATTGTCCGCGGTCTGTCCCCCCGCAGCGCCATGACATAGCGGATGCCCTCTTTTTGCAGAAGCTCGCAGTTTTCCTGGAGGTCTGCCTGTTTGAAGCCGACACAGGTCATATGGGCAATCGCGTCAATCTGTAACCGGTTCTGGATATAGGACACAATTTCCGCGGTTTTTCCGGCTCTGGAGCCGCCGGCGCCGTAAGTACAGCTGATAAAGTCCGGGTTCAGCGCCGCGAACGCATTCAGCTTTTCAAAAACAGCCTGAAATTCTTCTTCCGTTTTCGGCGGAGACACCTCAAAAGAAAGCGATGTCTTATTTCTGTTCAATAAATTTTCTATCATGGTTTTACTTCCCTTCTGTATTTGATATAGATGATTTCCATCTTTTTTATTTTATAGGAAATTGCGACAGCCTGAAATATTCAGGGGAGAATGCGGAGCATTCTCTGAATCGTCGCTGCCGAGCGACGATTTTTTATTTCTTGCTTTTGTAACTAAAATATCGTAACATAAATTTAGGCGTATGGCAACAAAATGAAACGGCGGGAAGGAAAAAGAGAATGAGCGATATGAAAACAACTTTTACGAGCACTTCGCAATATGTGGCGTCTGAAGAACTGCTGGCAAGCGTCAATGTGGCGGTGGCTTTGCAGAAGCCATTATTGATTAAAGGCGAGCCGGGGACGGGAAAGACCATGCTTGCGCAGGCGGTGGCGGAGTCGCTTGGCAAAAAACTGGTCATCTGGAATATCAAATCAACAACGAAGGCACAGGAAGGCCTGTATGTATATGATACGATACAGCGGCTTTATGACGGCCAGTTCGGGGAAGAAGGGGTAGATGATATAGCTAGATATATTAAACTGGGCAAGCTTGGAGAAGCATTTGATTCGGACGAGCAGGTTGTTTTGCTGATTGATGAAATTGACAAGGCGGATTTGGAATTTCCCAACGATTTATTGTGGGAACTGGACCAGATGGAATTTTATATCCACGAGACGAAACGCACGGTAAAGGCAAAACACAGACCGATTGTGATTATCACTTCCAATGCGGAAAAGGAACTGCCGGATGCTTTTTTGAGAAGATGTATTTTCCACTATATTGATTTCCCGAATGCGGAACTGATGGAAGAAATCGTCAGAACCCATTATCCGGATGTGGAAGGAAAACTGTTAAAAGATGCGATGGAAGTTTTTTACTGGATTCGTTCCATTAAGGATATCCGTAAAAAACCGAGCACTTCGGAACTCATCGACTGGGTGAATGCTTTGCAGATTGGCGGGATTCCGACAGACAGGCTGCGGGAAGAACTTCCGTTCATCGGTGTTGTGGTGAAGAAAGACGAGGACCTGGAGACACTGAAACACAGAATGGATTGAAAATGCTTGCTGAGAGAAAGGCATGGATAAGGAATGTTTGGAAAATTCTTTTATACATTGAAAGCAAAAGGGCTTCATGTTACCCTGACGGAATGGCTGACATTGCAGGAAGCGTTGTCGCAGGGGCTTTGCAACAGCAGCCTGACGGAGTTCTATTATGTAGCGAGAATGATACTGGTGAAGTCGGAGACGGAATTTGACAAGTTCGACATGGCCTTTGACGAAGTATTCAAAGGGATTCAGTCGGAGAACGAAATCAGTAAAAATATGTTAAGATGGCTGGACAAGTCGGATATGATAGACGAACAGCACGAAGAAATGCGGCATGTCATGAATGAAGAACAGGTTCAGGTCGATAAGGAAGATGTGGAGCAGAAATTCAAGGACCGCCTGCGGGACCAGGATTCCGAGCATAACGGCGGCAGTTTCTGGATTGGAACGATGGGAAAGACTTCTTTCGGCAATACGGGCGGTAATATGGGCGGCATCCGGGTAGGAGGCTCTACCGGATATCAGTCGGCATTTCAGGTCATCGGCGCAAGAAAATACCGGGACTTCCGGGATGACAGGATTCTGGACAACAGGCAGTTCCAGGTGGCTTTGCGGAAACTGCGCCAGTTTTCGACGAAGTTGGATATTCCGAAAACGGAGCTGGATATCGACGGAACGATTGACAAGACCTGCAACAACGGCGGCTGCCTTCAGATTGTCATGGAACGGCCCAGGAAAAATGCGGTCAAGTTATTGCTTTTGATGGATTCCGGCGGCACGATGATTCCTTACAGCAGTTTGCTGAACGAACTGTTTCAGTCGGTTCATAAATCCAATCATTATAAAGATGTAAAGACTTATTATTTTCATAACTGCATTTATTCCAAGCTCTATAAGACGCCGGAATGCGAGAACGGCGATTGGATTGATACGGAATGGATGTTCCGGAATCTGGACAGTGACTATAAGGTCATTATCGTGGGAGATGCGGCGATGGCGCCGGAAGAACTGTATTCCACGACCGGCAACTACAGAGGGCCGAACGGCGGGCTTTCCGGTATGGAGTGGTTACAGCTGATGAAACGGCATTACAAACGCATCGTCTGGCTGAATCCGAAGATGGCGCCCGGTCATGCGCCCTGGCGGGAGGCGGAGACGGCTATCAAAGGAATGTTCCCCATGTATAAGCTGACAGTGAATGGCCTGAACCAGGCAATGGGGAAGCTGATGACGAATAAATAGAAGAACTGTTGCCGCGAACGGGTTAGACAGAAAATTCTGAAAACCGGATAAACAGAAAAATCTGTCTTGACAAAATTAGAATTTTCAGATACGATACAAAATAGTTAAATAAAACAGGCGTTGACAGGAACAAGTAGTAAATGGTGAAACGAACAGAAAGCAGCCGGTTGATGAGAGGCGCGCGGGAAGGCATTTACGAATACATCCTTGAGCTTTATGACAGAACCCCATCCGGAAATCGGATTTGTACGGTGAATCCGGTTCCATAGCCGAACTGACGGAGCGGGCAGTAGGTCATGACGGAGGAATGCACGTTATAGCAGGAGAGTATATTGCCGGATAAATGCGCGCGGAATTTCGGCAGTCGTACTTAGCAAGGTAGACAGCGCGAGCTGTTTATGAAGTCAGGTGGTAACACGGGTTTTAACCTCGTCCTAACAAGGGACGGGGTTTTTTTATCCTATAGGAAATTGCTGTAATCTTAGTGGATGCCGAAACGCATGCTGCTGAGCCTGCGTTTTTTTATGCAAAGACAGCATAGAGATGAGAATGTTTTCGTAAGAAAGGAGCATGAAAAATGAAAATTTATGAAGAATTACAGGCGAGAGGGCTTCTTGCGCAGTTGACGGACGCGGAGGAAATCCGGGAATTGATAAATGAAGGAAAAGCAACTTTTTATATCGGCTTCGACCCGACGGCCGACAGTCTTCATGTAGGACATTTTATGGCGTTATGTCTGATGAAAAGGCTTCAGGAAGCGGGCAATAAACCGATTGCCCTGATTGGCGGCGGTACAGGAATGATTGGGGACCCTTCCGGCAGAAGTGATTTGCGTACGATGATGACCAGAGAAACCATTGAGCATAACTGTGAATGTTTTAAAAAGCAGATGAGCCGTTTTATTGACTTTTCCGAGGGAAAGGCATTGATGGTGAACAATGCCGACTGGCTTACGGATTTGAATTATATCGAGTTTATCCGTGACATCGGCGTGCATTTCAGTGTGAACAGAATGCTGACGGCCGAGTGTTATAAGCAGAGAATGGAGAAAGGTCTGAGCTTTCTGGAATTTAACTATATGATTATGCAGAGCTACGATTTTCTGGAATTGTACAAACGTTACGGCTGTAATATGCAGTTTGGCGGCGACGACCAGTGGAGTAATATGCTTGGCGGCACGGATTTGATTCGCCGGAAACTCGGCAAAGACGCATATGCGATGACAATTACGCTGCTGCTCAATTCCGAAGGAAAGAAGATGGGAAAGACTCAAAAAGGCGCTGTATGGCTTGACCCGAACAAGACCTCTCCTTTTGAGTTTTATCAATATTGGCGTAACGTGGCGGACGCGGATGTCCTGAAATGTTTAAGAATGCTGACATTCCTGCCGCTGGAGCAGATTGATGAAATGGATAAATGGGAAGGCAGTCAGTTAAATCAGGCCAAAGAGATTCTCGCTTATGAGCTGACGAATCTGGTGCATGGGGAAGCGGAAGCGGAAAAAGCGAAGGAAGCGGCGAAGGCGCTTTTTGCAGGAGGCGGAAACTCCGAGAATATCCCGACAGTTGTTCTGGAGGATGAGCAGTTTACGAACGGAAGCATTGATATTCTCGCGATTTTAGTGGCGGCCGGTATGGCGGCTTCCCGCTCGGAAGCGCGGCGTGCCGTAGAACAGGGCGGTGTGACCGTGAAAGGCGAAAAGGTAACAGATGTAAAAACAGCCTATGGCAAAGAGGAGATTGTAGCGGAAAAATTTATGGTAAAAAAAGGGAAAAAGAGTTTCAAGAAAATTGAGGTAAAATAAGAAAAGGCCGGATAACGGGTAAATCCGAACGGTGGTCAGTGGAGAGGAGAAGTAAGCGATGGGCAGAAAAGAAAGAACATTGATGTCATATACTCCGGAAATCAAAGTCGTGGATTGTACGCTTCGGGACGGCGGTCTGGTAAATAATTTCTTTTTTCCGGATGAGTTTGTCAGTGAACTGTATGAGGCGAATATAAAATCCGGCGTGGATTATATGGAATTTGGCTATAAGGCGTCTAAGGAACTGTTCGATGTAAAGAAATTCGGTAAATGGAAATTCTGTGATGATAAGGATATCCGGGCTGTTGTTGGGGACAACAAAACAGATATGAAGATTTCCGTAATGGCGGATGTGGGGCGCTGTGATTTTAAGAAGGACATTGTCAGTAAGAAAGACAGCCCAATCGATTTAATCCGGGTCGCGACTTATATCAATACGATTCCGGCTGCTGTTGAGATGATAGAAGACTGTACGAAAAAGGGATATGAAACGACAGTCAACATTATGGCGATTTCCAAATCCAATGAACTGGATATCGATGCGGCGCTGGAACTGCTCTGTCAGAGCAGCGTAGGTTGTATTTATCTGGTTGACAGTTATGGTTCCCTTTATCCGGAACAGGTGAGCCGGCTTTCGGATAAATATCTGGAACTTGCGGATAAATATGGGAAGAAAGTGGGAATCCATGCACATAATAACCAGCAGCTTGCATTTGCCAATACGATAGAAGCGCTCCGGCGGGGCGTCAGCTATCTGGACGCTACGGTCAGCAGTCTCGGAAGGGGCTGCGGCAACTGTCCGAGCGAACTGTTATTGGGATTTCTGAAAAACCCGAAATACAGAATCAATCCGCTTTTAAGATTTATCGAAAAGCACATTGTGCCGATGAAAGAGTCCGGTATAGTATGGGGGTATGATGTGCCTTATCTGCTGACAGGCATTTTGAATCAGCATCCGAAAACCGCGATTCAGTTTACGAAAGAAGGCAGGAAGGACTATAATGATTTTTATCTGGAATTGTTAGACAATTTTTAAAAGCCACGCTGAATCGAATCAGCCCGGAGCAGCGGAACGCTTTTGTATCAGGCGTCTGCTAATCCGGGCTGTTTTAGCGTAAGTTATTTGTGGTAGATTTTCTGCAGATTTTCCACTTTGGCGCTCATATTGACCAACAGGGCGTCCAGGAGCGTGACGGCGGCCATGGACTCCACAACAACGACTGCTCTGGGGACGATAACCGGGTCGTGGCGTCCCTTGATGGCGATTTCAATATCTTCGCCCTGTCTGTTGACGGTCTGCTGTCTGCTGAAAATAGAGGGTGTCGGTTTGACATGTGCGCGGAGCAAAATGGTGGAACCGTCGCTGATGCCGCCAAGAATGCCGCCCGCATGGTTTGTGGACTTTATAACTTCCTTATCCTGCATACGAAAGGCATCGTTGTTTTCCGAGCCTTTGTGCTGCGCGGCTGATATGCCGTCACCTATTTCAACGGCTTTTACGGCGCCGACGGACATGATGGCTTTGGAGAGTTCTGCGTCCAGTTTATCAAAAACGGGTTCGCCGATACCGGCAGGACAGCCGTCTATACGACATTCAATGACACCGCCGGCAGAATCATGCGCCTTCATACATTCGTCAAGATAAGCTTCCGCTTTTTCGGAAGCAAGACGGTCGGGCATACAGGTGGGTGTTTCGAGAATTGCCTGTATGTCGAATCGGGAATCGTTTATTGTTACAGGGCCGATGGAACGGGTATAGGCCGTCAGGCGGATACCGAGCATGAGTAGTAATTTAGAGGCAATTGCACCGGCAGCCACGCGTCCAATCGTTTCTCTGCCGGAGGAACGGCCGCCGCCGCGGTAATCCCGGAATCCATATTTTTTATCAAACGTATAGTCGGCATGTCCGGGGCGGTAATAGTTTGCAATCTCGCCGTAATCGGAAGAACGCTGCGATGTATTGCGCACGAGAAGAGAAATGGGCGTTCCGGTCGTTTTTCCTTCGAAGACACCGGATAAAATTTCGACTTTGTCATCCTCTTTCCGAGGCGTGGAAATTTTATTCCGGCCCGGTTTGCGTCTGTCTAAAAAAAGCTGTATGTCGTCGGCCGACAGGGGCAGTCCGGCGGGACAGCCATCGACGACAACGCCGAGAGCCGCTCCGTGGGATTCGCCCCATGTTGTAATTTGGAACAGTTTACCATAAGATGAACCAGCCATAAAGAATCCTCCATCCTTACCTATGTAAAATTTTAAATTTTTTTTCAGCCTAGTATACCATATATTGATGAAAAAATAAAGGATATACAAATTATACAATTTTTGCATAAAAAGGAAGAAAATTTTTTCGATTTACATAATAAAAATGGTGTACAAATCAAAATTATGTGTTATTATACAAAATAGAGATGACTGACTTTACATAATAGAATGGGTGCAACATGAAAAGAACTTTTCGGGAAAAGGTTATTTCCAGATGTCTGAACAGGGCAAGGAAAAATAAACTGATGAAGTATCCCTGTCTGATTGAAATGACGGTGATATTAAGTTTTTATTATTTATGGAGGCATATTGCGTCAAACGGCAGGCGGTATGTCGGCATTGCGTTTGCCTTTATGTTCTTTATGTCAAGCTGCAGCTTTTCGTTTGCAGTCTTTACAAGGCAGACGAGTTTTATCAATACACAGGAGCCGTATAGCGCGATTATTGAAAATTCCGATATAGAGCTTGCCATAGAAAAAGAAGCGACGCCGAGCGCGGATATGCTTCTCGCGTCAAAAAACGTGATAAACGAGTATGACGATATGGAAGCGATTGAGAATGCGGATTTCTATACGCTGGATGATATTCTGGAAGAAACGGATTATGAGGCGACGGAAGAAGAGGCTCCCGTTGTGGAAGAAATTGCCGTAAAGACGGTATATGAAATGAAATTTGACAGCAGCGACTGGAAATTGATTCTTGTCAATAAGCAGCATCCGATACCGGACGATTATAGCTTTAATCTCGGTATTATCAAGGGGAATATGCAATGCGACGAGCGGATTATTGCCGATTTGCTGGCTATGATGCAGGCGGCCAAAGATGACGGCATTAATCTGGAAGTCTGCTCTCCGTACAGAACCGATGGCAGACAGGAGTGGCTTTTTGATAAGAAAATCAAGAATTATATGGGACAGGGGTATTCCTACATGGAGGCTTATAAGACAGCTTCCCAAATCGTAACGATACCCGGCTCCAGCGAACATCAGATAGGGATTGCTTTTGACATTTATTCGGACACCTATAAGCGGCTCGACGAGGCGTTTGAAGATACGGAAGCGGGCAAGTGGCTTGCCGCGCACAGTTATGAATACGGATTTGTGTTGCGATATCCGGAAGGAAAAGAATATATTACAAGTATAGAATATGAACCCTGGCATTTCCGGTATGTGGGAAGAGACGCGGCGGCGGTTATGCACCGGGAAGACTTGTGTCTGGAAGAATTTTGGGATAAATACTTATAGGAGCATGGAAAAAATTTATGTATAAAATATTAAAACGGGAAGGAAGAGCGAAACGGGCAGAGTTTACGACTGTGCACGGTGTGATACAGACACCGGTTTTTATGAATGTCGGAACCGTGGCCGCGATTAAAGGCGCTGTCTCAACGGAAGACCTGGAGCAACTGGGTACGCAGGTGGAATTGTCCAATACTTATCATCTGCATGTGAGACCGGGCGATGAGGTAATTAAGCAGCTTGGAGGTTTACATAAGTTTATGCTGTGGGACCGGCCGATTTTGACGGATTCGGGCGGTTTTCAGGTTTTTTCGCTGGCAAGTCTTCGTAAAATTAAGGAAGAGGGAGTTTACTTCCATTCTCATATAGACGGAAGAAAAATTTTCATGGGGCCGGAGGAAAGTATGCGGATACAATCCAATCTTGGCTCGACAATCGCGATGGCTTTTGACGAATGTCCTTCCAGCGTGGCGGACAGAAGCTATGTACAGGCTTCCGTAGACCGTACTGCAAGATGGCTGGAACGGTGTAAAAAGGAAATGTCAAGGCTGAACGGGCTGGAGGATACCATCAATCCGCATCAGTTGTTATTTGGAATCAATCAGGGCGCTGTTTTTGACGATATCAGGATAGAACACGCAAAGAGGATTTCCGAGCTTGAACTGGATGGTTATGCGGTCGGCGGTCTGGCCGTTGGGGAGACTCATGAACAGATGTATCATGTTTTGGAAGAAACCGTGCCGTATCTGCCTGTCGAGAAACCTGTTTATCTGATGGGTGTCGGCACACCGGCGAATATACTGGAAGCGGTGGAACGAGGCGTGGACTTTTTTGACTGCGTTTATCCTACCAGAAACGGAAGGCATGGGCATCTTTATACGAATCATGGCAAAATTAATTTATTCAATGCGCAGTATGAACTGGATGAACGGCCGATAGAGGAAGGATGTAACTGTCCGGTTTGTAAAAAAGGATATTCGAGAGCTTATATCAGGCATCTTTTAAAGGCAAAAGAAATGTTGGGCATGCGTTTCTGTGTGCTGCATAATCTCTATTTCTATAATACGATGATGACGGAAATCAGGGCGGCGTTGGATGCCGGGGAATTCGCGGCTTATAAGAAAAAGAAACTGGAAGGATTATAAAAGACTTGTTTTCTTATCCGGTTTTGTGTATAGTAATAAGAAGTGAAGTTTTCCGAGGGGGAAATTATCGTTAGACGAAAGGAGTAACAATCTCATTATGGGTATTTTGTTAACAGAGGATGCAGCAGCGGCGGCGGGAAGCAGCGTTATCATGGTCGGCTATATTGTAGTACTGGTTGTGGTATTCTATTTTATTATGGTTCGCCCGCAGAAGAAAGAACAGAAAAGGATGGCAGCCATGCTTTCGGAGCTTTCGGTCGGAGATGCGGTTTTGACAAACAGCGGTTTTTATGGAACGATTATCGATATTACGGATGATACTGTTATCATAGAATTCGGAAATAACAAGAACTGCCGTATTCCGATGCAGAAATCGGCGATTGCACAGGTAGAAAAACCGGATGCTGAATAAGATGGAGTCAGAATAAGATGCATTTCGGTGCATCTTTTTTCGCATAATGGAATTGCGCCGCAGCGTAATGGAATGACAGAGCGCAGGCTGCAGAGTCTGCGTTTTTTCGTAATGATACAGACGTTTGTTTGCAGAATGAGAAAGGAGCAGGGGAAGAAAGATGGAATTGAAGATTACTTGTATTCCGGGGGACGGAATCGGACCCGAAATTGTGGCGGAAGCCAAAAAAGTGCTGGACGCCATAGCCGTAAAATACGGTCATAAGATGAACTATACGGATATTTTAATGGGCGGTGCATCGATTGATGCGTGCGGTGTGCCGTTGACGGATGAAGCGATTCAGACGGCGAAGAGCGCGGATGCGGTGCTGATGGGTTCTATCGGCGGAGATACGACAACATCTCCCTGGTATAAACTGCCGCCGCATTTGAGACCGGAGGCCGGACTGCTTGCGATTCGAAAGGCGCTTAATCTGTTTGCCAATTTGAGGCCGGCGGTGCTTTATGAAGAGCTGGCGGGAGCGTGTCCTTTGAAGGAGGAAATCTCCGCCGCCGGATTTGATATGCTGATTATGCGGGAACTCACCGGCGGGCTTTATTTCGGAGAGCGGAAGACGGTGGAAGAAAATGGCGTCTTGAAAGCAATCGATACTTTGACGTATGATGAAAATGAGATTCGCAGAATTGCCGTTAAAGGCTTCGAAATTGCCATGAAGAGAAAGAAGAAGGTAACGAGCGTGGATAAGGCGAATGTGCTGGATTCTTCCAGGTTGTGGCGTAAAGTGGTGGAAGAGGTGGCAAAAGACTACCCGGAAGTCACATTAGAACATATGCTTGTGGATAACTGCGCTATGCAGCTTGTAAAAGACCCGGCACAGTTTGACGTTATTCTGACCGAGAATATGTTCGGAGATATTTTATCCGACGAGGCGAGTATGGTGACAGGCTCCATCGGTATGCTAGCTTCCGCATCCCTGAATGATACCAAATTCGGATTATATGAACCGAGTCATGGTTCAGCGCCCGATATTGCGGGCAAGGATATTGCAAATCCGATTGCGACAATTCTTTCCGCATCCATGATGCTCCGGTACAGCTTCGACCTGGATAAGGAAGCGGATGCAATCGACGAAGCGGTGAAGCAGGTATTAAAAGAAGGGTACAGAACGGCGGACATTATGTCCGAAGGCTGTACAAAAGTCGGATGCAGACAGATGGGGGATTTACTGGTACAGTACATAGCGTGAGGCGTTTCAGGGCTTGTGTCTGCTGTCCGGAGAAGGGCGTTGATAGTTACATGACAGAACGGTTGCGGGGTCAGTGGAAGCAAAGAGATATGGAATGGAAGGTTTTTGTCCTTTTTCTGTCCGGAATGGCAGTATATTACGGATACAGACTCTTTGCGCTGACGCCCTGGTATGACGAACTATATACTTATTATTATTTTATCAGCAGAGGCCCGGTTTATGCGGCGATTCACTGGCCGCTGCCCAACAATCATGTTGGCTATTCCGTGCTTTCCGGTATTTTGAATCTGTTTGGAAATCCGGCGATAGGATTGAGGGGAATATCGTGGATTAGCAGTCTGATAAGCCTTTGTCTCTTGTTTGCGGCAGGCAGAAAGTGTTTGCCGAAAGGCGCTGCGCTGCTTCCGGTTTTTTTATTCGCGCCGATGGGGCTGGTCAATCAGCTTGCGGTTCAGGGAAGAGGATATGCGCTCGCGTCCTGCCTGTATCTGACGGCGGTATATGAACTGCTGCATATTGTGAAGGACGAGGATGTCCGGCCGGGAACCTATGTGATAACAGGATGTTCTTTTGTTTGGGCGCTTTATACGCTGCCGAGCAGCGTTTACTTTGTTCTGCCGCTTTGTCTGATTGGAGGCACATGGCTGTTATTGGAACGGCGTAAGAAAGAATTTTTTTCCCTTTTGATAACGGCGATTATCGCCGCGGTATGTACGATTGGCCTGTATGCGCTCATCTGGCTTGCAATCGGTTCCAATCTGCTTTCCAAAACGCCGGACAGCGGCTGTTACGGGCAGGGACATATTTCCATTATTCTGAACGCTCCTTTTAAGGCGCTTAAAACAGGGATTGATTATATGTTGGATACACCCTATATCCAGAGCGTTGGAAGGGAAGGTTACTTTGAACGGTTCGGCATATGGATGAAAAACCTTTTTGCCTCGTATTATGCGGAAGGCTCCATCTTGCTGCTGGCTTTGACAGGAATCGGCGTTGTAATGCTTTTTATATGGCTGATTTACAGAATGGAAAAACAGAAGTCAGAATCGGAACAGGGATTTTTGGAGTGGTATCTGTTCTTGACATTTTTGCTGACACCGCTGATGCTTGTGATTCAGGCGTCCCTGCCATATTACAGGGTGTTCTCATTTCTGGGTGTTCCGGTGGCATTGCTGCTTGTCTGGATGTTTGTACAATTTGCGTCACGGTTGAAAAAGCCGTTTTTTCTCTATGCGGCGGAAGGTCTGGCTGGTGTTATGTGCGCGGTCTTACTGCTTTCTCCGGCCGGAAGGGCTCAGTATGGCGGACGGGAAGCGGCAATTGAAGATGCTTACTCCCATATGGCGCTGCAAAACGGCGAGACGGTCTGTGCGACCGACTGTGACCAGGAATATCTTTTAAAATATTTATATGACAGGGAAGACGTTCGGCCGGTAATTGAAGAAGCGGATTATGTGTTGCTTGACAGAGAGCTGTTTTTGTCAGAAGAAGAAATGAATCTGCGGGATGCAGCGGGGGCGGACGCGTGGAAATATTATGTTTCCCATGACAGTATTCCATGGGATTATGTGGAGGAAAAAATGGATATCTGTTATGAAAATAGCAGATTTATCCTTTATCGAAAAAAATAAATCAGAAAAACGACATAAGGAAAACAGAACGGAGGAACGAATCGAATGAGAAGCGATAATGTAAAAAGCGGTATCCAGCAGGCACCGCACAGAAGCCTGTTCAACGCACTTGGTTTCACGGAAGAAGAAATGAAGAAGCCGATGGTCGGCATCGTCAGTTCGTATAATGAAATCGTACCGGGACATGTGAATCTGGATAAAATCGTCAATGCGGTCAAACTGGGCGTGGCAGAAGCGGGCGGCGTGCCGGTTGTTTTCCCGGCAATTGCGGTATGCGATGGTATTGCGATGGGACATATCGGGATGAAATATTCTCTTGTAACAAGAGATTTGATTGCAGATTCGACAGAATGTATGGCGCTTGCACATCAGTTTGACGCGCTTGTGATGGTACCGAACTGTGATAAAAATGTGCCGGGTCTTTTAATGGCGGCAGCGAGAATCAATGTGCCTACGGTATTTGTTTCCGGCGGACCCATGCTGGCAGGGCATGTCAGAGGACAGAAGAGAAGCCTGTCTTCCATGTTTGAGGCGGTAGGTTCTCATGCGGCCGGAACGATGACGGAAGAAGAGGTAAGGGAGTATGAAGAAAAGGTATGCCCGACCTGTGGTTCCTGTTCCGGTATGTATACGGCCAATTCCATGAACTGCCTGACCGAGGCGCTCGGTATGGGGCTTCGCGGTAACGGCACGATTCCGGCAGTTTATTCCGAAAGAATCAAACTGGCAAAACATGCGGGTATGGCGGTTATGGAAATGTACAGACAGAATATCAGACCGAGCGATATCATGACGAAAGACGCCATTTTGAATGCGTTAACGGTAGATATGGCGCTTGGCTGTTCTACGAACTCCATGCTGCATCTTCCGGCAATCGCGCATGAAACAGGGTTTGATTTTGATATTGCTTTTGCGAATGAAATCAGCGCGAAGACGCCGAATCTGTGTCATCTGGCTCCGGCAGGCCCGACTTATATGGAAGACCTGAACGAGGCAGGCGGTGTTTACGCGGTTATGAAAGAACTTGCGGATGCGGGACTGCTGCATACAGAGTGCATGACCGTGACGGGTAAGACAATCGGAGAAAATATTGCCGATGCCGTAAACAAAAATCCGGAAGTTATCCGAACGCTTGACAATCCTTATTCTGAGACGGGCGGCCTTGCCGTTCTGAAAGGAAACCTCGCGCCGGACGGAAGTGTCGTAAAGCGTTCCGCAGTCGTACCGGAAATGATGGTACACGAAGGGCCGGCCAGAGTTTTTGACTGTGAAGAAGATGCAATCGACGCTATCAAGAGCGGAAAAATCGTTGCGGGCGATGTGGTAGTCATTCGCTATGAGGGGCCGAAAGGCGGACCGGGTATGCGGGAAATGCTGAATCCGACCTCGGCAATTGCAGGAATGGGACTCGGCTCCAGCGTTGCGCTGATTACGGATGGCCGTTTTTCCGGTGCATCCCGCGGCGCGTCCATCGGACACGTTTCTCCGGAAGCGGCGGTAGGCGGTCCGATTGCTCTGATAGAAGAAGGCGATATGATAAGCATCAATATACCGGAAACGAAACTGGATGTGAAGGTGTCAGAAGAAGAAATGGAGAGAAGAAAAGCGAAATGGCAGCCGAGAGAGCCGAAAGTGACGACGGGGTATCTTGCGAGATACCGTGAGCTTGTAACGAGCGGCAACAGGGGCGCTATTTTGGAGATACCCGGCAAAGCATAAGGAAGTCCGGAAACTGAGAAAATGCAAAATAGGAGGGGGGAATCCTATGGCAGTACAATTATCAGGAATGAAGAACCATAAAACTGTGATAACGCAGAGTGATTATGCGATGAAAAACAGTGTGATAAAGAAAGACAGGGGCGGTTCGGATTTTACACAGGGCGGACGTTCGTTTAACATCGGAAGCGATTCGGATGCAGTGCTTATGCGCAAAGAGATTGCCAGGAAAAGAGCAAAGAAGGCGGTTAAGGATGCCTGGGAGGGAGACCGGAAGATTCAGTCGGATATTGAAACGCGGAAAGAAAATCTCCGGGAGCTGCGAAGCGACATATCGCAAAAAGCCGGTTACCTCATGGCTTACCACGAGAAGAAAGCGGAGCTCAAAGAAGAATATGGAATAGATGAAAACAGCGAAGAGCAGAAGGCGCTTCTTGCAAAACGCGAGCAGTCGCTTGTGAATCCGGAGGTCGTTCTGACGCAGGCAGAACAGAAACGTCTTGCCGGGATTGATGAGTATGAAGCCAGAGTCCGGGAGATGAATCAGGCAAGCTTTGATATCTGGATAGATAAAAAACCGGCATAAGAGATATGCTGTTGGACGAAGAAGCAGGGATAGCGGCAGTTACGGCGATTCAACTGGAGCGTCTAAAGTTCCATGAAATGGCGAGTGCACAGGCTTCCGCGAAAAAGATAGAAGCGGGAACGAGTGAAGATGTCATCAATATGCTGACCGGCGAAGCGAAAGACCGTATCAGTGAATCGCTCCAGGAGAAGCGGGAAGAGGCAAAAGAAAGAGCGGAAGAAAAAGGAAAAGAAGAAGAGAAGCTGGAAGCGCAGAGAACGGAAAAAGAGTTGATGCGGGAGCAGTTCGAACTGGAGCAGGCAGAGAGCAGAGAGACGGAAGCGGCCCGAATCGAGCAGCAGAAAAATGCAAGAAAACAGGAAGACATCCTGATGGAGACAGAAAAGAACTCCACAGGCGCGGCATCCACTTCTTCGCAGACACGGATAGAAATTAAAGAAATGCTGCATAAGATGAATTTGCTGGAAGAAGACCTGAAAGGCATGGAAGTTGACGATGCCATATAATGCTTATCGGCAGTAGAAAGCTCTTTGATATAAAACGATTTAGGAGGATAAAAAATGTTACTGACAGGTGCGGAAATTGTTGTAGAATGTTTGAAAGAGCAGGGAGTTGATACCGTCTTCGGGTATCCCGGCGGAACGATTTTGAATGTATATGATGCTTTGTATAAGCACAGCAATGAGATAACCCACATTCTTACTTCGCATGAGCAGGGCGCAGCGCATGCAGCGGACGGTTATGCGAGAGCTACGGGCAAGGTCGGCGTCTGTATGGCAACGAGCGGTCCGGGGGCTACGAATCTCGTGACCGGTATTGCGACCGCTTATATGGATTCTGTGCCAATGGTGGCGATTACCTGTAACGTGAATCTGCCGCTGCTTGGAAAAGATTCTTTCCAGGAAGTCGATATCGCCGGCGTGACAATGCCGAATACCAAACATGGCTATATCGTTAAAGATGTCAATATTCTGGCAGATACGATTCGAAAGGCTTTTGCAATAGCCGGAAGCGGCAGGCCGGGTCCCGTGCTCGTGGATATCACAAAGGATGTGACTGCAAATCAGTGTGAATATACGAAGATGCCGGCGGCAGAGAAAATCGTGAAAGAGAGCGATAATGAGGCGGATATTGAAAAAGCGGTTGCACTCATCAAAGCGGCAAAGAAGCCGTTCATTTATGTAGGCGGCGGTGCGGTTATTTCAGGTGCGCATGAAGAAGTGAGAGAGTTCGCTGAAAAAGCGGGTGCGCCGGTATGCGATACGCTGATGGGTAAAGGCGTATATGACGGGCGTGATGCACGTTATACCGGAATGATTGGCATGCACGGAACGAAAACGTCGAATTTCGGTGTCAGCGAATGTGACCTGTTAATCGCGCTTGGCGCAAGATTTTCCGACCGTGTCGTGGGGAATCCGAAGAAATTCGCGGAACATGCCAAAGTACTGCATATTGATATCGACGCGGCCGAAATCGATAAAAATATTCGGACACATGTTTCCGTCACCGGAGATTTGAAAGAAGTACTTCAAAAAATTAATTCCAGACTGGAAAAACAGGAGCATGCCGACTGGCTCGCGCATATTATGGAGTTAAAGGAAAAATATCCGCTTAATTACGATGCGTCCGTCCTGTCCTGTCCCTACATTATGGAAGAGCTGGACCGCATTACTGACGGACAGGCAATTATCACGACCGATGTCGGACAGCATCAGATGTGGGCCGCACAGTACTATAAATATTCCAAACCGCGCACGTTTCTTTCTTCCGGTGGCCTCGGAACGATGGGATACGGCCTGGGCGCATGTATTGGCGCAAAAGTCGGTAATCCTGACAAAATCTGTGTGAACATTGCGGGAGACGGTTGTTTCAGAATGAATATGAATGAGCTTGCGACGGCAAGCAGATATAATATTCCGATTATTCAGATTGTCATAAATAATCATGTGCTTGGCATGGTAAGACAGTGGCAGACGCTTTTTTATGAGAAACGATATTCCCAGACCATTTTGCAGGATAAAGTAGATTTCTGCAAGGTAGCGGAAGGGCTTGGCTGTGCGGCGATTCGCGTTACGAAAAAAGAAGAAGTCGCGCCTGCCATCGAAAAAGCGCTTGCACTGAAAGCGCCGGTGCTTTTAGACTGTATCATTCCGGAGGATGATAAAGTATTCCCGATGGTACCTGCGGGAGCTCCAATCAGTGATGCTTTTGACGCACAGGATTTGGCGGCTGAATAGAGACTGAAAATCCGGAGAAGTTTTATGTTATGAAAAAACATTTGTTTAGAAATCTGATAGTGATATTCTTTATTTTGATATCACAGTTGGCCGTTTTATATATCGGCCTTGCATTTTATTATCGAAACGCGTTCGAGTACGGTACATGGATTAACCACATCTATTGTACCGGAAAGAATATCGAAGAAGTCAATCAGGAGCTTATAGAGCAATACGTATATGACGGCATTACAATCTATGACAAAGAACAGAATGCTTATCGGATAGGAGCGGACGATATCCAATACCGGTATGATTTTCAGGAATCGCTGAAAACTTATCTGGACGGGCAGAACGCCTGGCTCTGGATGGACAGTTTATGGACGGTTCGAGAGACGGAAATCAGACCGGTCATTTCTTATGATGAGGAAGCTCTCGAACAGTGTTTTGAGGCGATGCCGTTTTTGACGGAGCAGGAAAGAGAAGAGCGGAGATATGAAATCATCAGGACAGAGCAGGGATATGAGCTGTTAAATGAACGCTGTGATGTGCTGGACGTGGAGAAAGCAAGACAAACTGTTGCCGAAGCGGTTTGGAACGGCAATACAGAGATATCGCTGGTGGAAGCCGGCTGCTATTATGATATGGAACTGACGGAAGAAATGCAGGATACAAAACGACAGTGGGAGCAGCTTCAGGAATTGCAGGATTGCCATATCGTTTATCAGATGGGAGAAGACCTGATACCCATAGACGCTTCCGTCGTATGTAACTGGATTCTGTTAAAGGAAGACGGTGGTTTTGCATTGGATGATACCGGTGCGTTGCAGTTAAGGGAAGACGCCATAACGGAATTTATCGCGAAGCTGGCGGAACAGTATGATACAGTGGGATGTGAGCGGCAGTTCAGTACTACAACCCGGGGTGTGATAACGATAGGGGGCGGCATCTATGGGAATAAGCTTGACCAGGAAGCGGAGACGGCATATCTGACGGAAGCTTTTTTGAACAAAAAGGAAGAAGTACATACGCCTGTATATCTGCAGAGCGCAATGCAGCAGGGAAAAGATGATATTGGAAATACCTATGTGGAAATTGATATGGGCGAACAAATGATGTATTTTTATCTGAACGGAGAATTGCAGGTAGAAACGCCGGTCGTTACCGGGAATACGTCAAGACGCATGGGGACGCCGTCCGGCGTCAATTATGTTTATCTGAAGCAGACCGACCGCATTCTGCGCGGGGAGGGCTATGCTTCCCACGTCAATTTCTGGATGCCCGTTAAAGGGAATATCGGAATTCATGACGCTTCCTGGCGGAGCAAATACGGCGGAACCATCTACCAGACGAACGGTTCTCACGGCTGCATCAACACACCATATAATGCGATGGTGCAGATATATGAAATGGTGGAAGTCGGAACCCCGGTGGTGATGTATTATTAAGATTTTTTTAATATGGTAATTGACTAAAGTATACAATAAATGTAAAATAGCATTTAGTTTATAATTTTAAAATGACTGGAGGAGAAGAGAGTGGCAAGAGTATATAACTTTTCGGCAGGCCCGGCAGTTTTGCCGGAAGAAGTGTTGAAAGAAGCTGCGGAGGAAATGTTAGACTATAAAGGAACCGGTATGTCCGTAATGGAAATGAGCCATCGTTCCAAAGCCTACGATGTGATTATTAAGGAAGCGGAGGCAGACCTTCGAACGCTGTTGAATATTCCGGATAATTATAAGGTACTGTTTTTACAGGGCGGTGCGAGCCTGATTTTTGCATCTGTGCCGATGAATCTGATGAAGAACCGTAAGGCAGGTTACATATTGACGGGACAGTGGGCGAAAAAAGCCTTTGCGGAAGCGAAAATGTATGGCGAGGCCGTGGAACTGGCATCTTCTGCGGATAAGACCTTTTCTTATATTCCCGATTGCTCCGATTTGCCGATAACGGATGACATGGATTATGTTTATATCTGTGAAAATAATACCATTTACGGAACCAAATATCACACTTTGCCGGATACAAAAGGAAAAATTCTTGTCTCCGATGTCTCATCCTGTTTTCTTTCGGAGCCGATGGACGTGACGAAATACGGCATGGTTTATGCGGGCGTGCAGAAAAATGTAGGTCCCGCCGGAACGCAGGTTGTCATTATCAGAGAAGACCTTTTGCAGGAGGATGTTCTTCCGGGAACACCTACCATGATGAATTATAAAGTGCAGGCGGATAACGACTCCCTGTACAATACGCCGCCCAGTTACGGTATTTATATTTGTGGAAAAGTGTTTAAATGGCTGTTGAAAAACGGCGGTCTCGGCACAATGAAAGAGCTGAACGAGAAAAAAGCGCAGATATTATACGATTTTCTGGATGAAAGCAGTCTGTTCAAAGGAACCGTCAGAAAAGAAGACCGTTCTTTGATGAATGTGCCGTTTGTGACCGGAAATGATGAAACGGATGCGAAATTTATTAAAGAGGCGGAAGCGGCTGGATTTGTCAATCTGAAGGGCCATCGCAGCGTCGGCGGCATGCGCGCGAGCATTTATAATGCAATGCCTGTTGAAGGCGTGGAGAAGCTCGTTGCATTTATGAAAGAATTTGAGAAGCGTGAGTTGTGCCGTTCGTGACGGTGTATCTGAAAGGAGAATAACGATAAAGATGTTCAAATACTTATGTTTAAACCCCATTTCCACAGTAGGAACCGAAAAATTCAGCAAAACTTATGAGCAGACGGATAATATTGCGGAAGCGGATGGAATTCTGGTCAGAAGTGCAGCGATGCACGATATGGAACTGCCGGAAAATCTGCTGGCAGTCGCGCGGGCGGGCGCCGGTGTCAACAATATTCCGCTCGATAAGTGTGCGGAAAAAGGAATCGTCGTATTTAATACGCCTGGTGCGAATGCCAATGGTGTGAAAGAGCTTGTTATTGCGGGTATGCTGCTTGCTTCCAGAGATGTTGTGGGCGGAATCGAATGGGTTCTTGCCAATCAGGATAAAGAAGATATTGCGAAAGCGGCGGAAAAGGCAAAAAAGAATTTTGCGGGAACGGAAGTCAGGGATAAAAAACTTGGAATTATCGGATTGGGCGCAATTGGCGTTAAAGTGGCTAATGTGGCAAAATATCTCGGTATGGAAGTGTATGGATATGACCCTTATGTTTCCGTCGATGCGGCATGGAATCTGAACCGTGATGTAAAACATGCGCTGAGCGTTGACGAAATTTATGAAAACTGTGATATTATTACAATTCATGTGCCGCTGATGGATGCGACAAAGGGAATGATAAGCCAGGGCGCCATCGCGAAAATGAAAGACGGTGTGATTCTGTTAAATTTTGCGAGAGATTTGCTTGTGGATGAAAAAGCTGTTCTTGATGGAATCAAAGCCGGCAAAATCCGTAAATATGTATCGGATTTCCCGAATCCTGTGACTGCAGGCAAGGAAGGCTGCATCGTGATTCCCCATCTTGGCGCGTCTACGGAAGAGTCGGAAGATAACTGTGCCAAAATGGCGGTAGAAGAGCTGATGGATTATCTGGAGAACGGAAATATTATTAACAGTGTCAATTATCCAAAATGTGATATGGGCATCTGTACACAGGCAGGACGTGTTGCGATTTTCCATAAGAACATTGCCAACATGATTACAAAGTTTACCGCCTGCTTCGGTGATAACGGCATTAATATTTCCGATATGACCAATAAGTCCAAAGGAGAAGTGGCTTATACGATGCTGGATATTGAGGCGCCTGCTTCCGAAGAAATGATTCAGACGTTATCCTCTATTCCGGGTGTATTCCGTGTAAGAGTTATAAAATAGAATTGCGTGGAGGGAATGAAAAAAGGCGGTAATCCGGTTTGGTACGGAATACCGCCTTTCATTTAATGGGAAATTGCATCAGCGTGAAAAATTGAAGGAGAATGCGAAGCATTCTCCGAATCGAGCGTGTCGGCGCTCGATTTTTACAAATTCAGTTCCGACTGGAATTGCGCTTCGGCTTTGACTGCCACTTCGCTTGCAAGGTCCATATAAAGAATGAAAACGTCTTCGACGGACATTCCTTTTTCTTTTGCAATCTCTTCCATGACAGGCTTTAATGTTTCAAGCTGAAATGAAACAGGGGTTTTCTGGGGGTCGATGTCGGCCAGCGTTTTCTCCGCGTAAGCATTGATTTTGTGGAGAATTTCCGCATTTTCAGGAGTCATGCTCACCATTCCTTTCTAAAGTAAAATAACAACGTAATATTTATTTTAACATTGAAAGCTTGTGCTGTACAGGCATTTTTGATAAAATGAAATGGAACGTTCTTCTGCTTTTGGCCGGAAGAATGGAAAACAACAGGGAAGCGGGTAAGAGAATGGCTGACATTATTCCATTTAAGGCTTTACGGCCCAGGGTAGATTTGGCCGCAAGGATTGCGGCATTGCCATACGATGTTTATGACAGAAAGGAAGCGCGGGAGAAGGTAGCGGATGATGCGTTTTCCTTTCTGCGCATTGACCGGCCGGAAACACAGTTTCCGGAGGATTACGATATGTATGCGCCGGAGGTTTATGAAAAGGCGCGGGAGATGTTGGCGGAAATGACGGAGCGGGGCGAATTTGTACTGGAAAAAAATCCGGCATATTATGTATATGAGCTTGTCATGAACGGCCGTTCACAGACCGGAATCTGTGCCTGTGCTTCCGTGGATGATTACGAAAACGAAGTCATTAAAAAGCATGAAAATACAAGAGCCGAGAAAGAAGCCGACAGAATCCGGCATGTAGATATCTGTAATGCACAGACCGGACCGATTTTTCTGACTTACAGAAGAAGGGCGGATATCCAGGCAGAGGTGGAGAAAGCCATGACAGGACCGCCGCTGTATGATTTTACGGCGGATGACGGCATTACGCACAGGGTATGGCGTATTGATGACATGGAATCGATTGAGACGGTCAGAAATGGATTTGCCAAAGTGGATACGGTATACATTGCGGACGGACATCATCGCTGTGCCTCCGCAGTCAGGGTTTCCCAGATGCGCAGGGAAGAAAATCCGGGTTATACGGGACAGGAGGAATTTAATTATTTTTTATCTGTTATTTTTCCCGATGACCAGCTTCTGATTATGGACTATAACAGAGTCATCAAATCGCTGAACGGATATACGGAAGAAGAATTTTTAACAAAAGTAAGCGAAATCTTTGAGACGGAAAAAGCGGCGGTCATGCCTTTTCGCCCAACCAAAAAGGGTGAGATGGGCATGTATCTGAAAGATACATGGTATCGGCTTTCGGTCAAACCCGAAATGCTGACGGGAGACCCGTTGAAAGATTTGGATGTATCGATTCTGCAAAGGGAGCTGCTTATGCCGGCGCTTGGGATTTTGGACCCGAAAAACGATGGGCGGATTGATTTTGTCGGAGGAATACGAGGGCTTCATGAGTTGGAAAGAAGAGTCAAAACGGATTGTAAAATCGCTTTTGCCATGTACCCGACAGACATTCATGAGCTGTTTGCCGTGTCCGATGCCGGGAAGCTGATGCCGCCGAAATCAACATGGTTCGAACCGAAACTGCGCAGCGGTATTTTTATTCACCCGCTCAGTTATCGTGATTTGAAATGATGCAGAGCAGGATGACTGAGGTTATACGGAAACCAGAAAGGAGTTTCATATTGATGAACAAGAAACTGTACAAATTAATGAACTGGGCTGAAATTGAGGGAATTATTTATTCGGAGTCGGATAATCCGCATAAAATATTGGGAGCGCACGTTTCCGGCAATAATATTGTTATCCAGGCTTTTTTCCCGAATGCGGTAAAAGTGCGCATTCAGCCGAAAACAGGCGATAAGAGTTATCAGATGGAATGCGTTGATGAGGCCGGTTATTTTGCGGCGTTGATTTCCGGAAAAACGTTGTTTTCTTATGAATATATTGTGGAATATGAAGACGGTTCTCTGAAAAAAGTAAATGATGCCTATAATTTCAAACCGCAGCTGACGAAAGAGGATACGGAGAAATTTAATGCGGGCATTCATTATACGATTTATGAGAAATTAGGCGCGCATCCGATGAAGATAGACGGTGTGGAAGGCGTTTATTTTGCAGTCTGGGCGCCGAATGCGGTGCGTGTCAGTGCGGTCGGAGATTTTAATGACTGGGACGGAAGGGTTCACCAGATGAGGCGGCTTTGGGATTCCGGTATTTTTGAGATTTTTATTCCGGGCGTTTCTGTCGGTGAATGTTATAAATTTGAATTGAAAGCGAAAGGCGGTATGACTTATCTGAAAGCTGACCCTTACGCTTTCGGCCAGCAGCTGCGTCCGGAGACGGCATCTTTAGTCAGAGCAATAGACGGCTTTGAATGGGAAGATACCAAATGGATGAAGAACCGTAAGACGGCACACGGCATAAGTTCCCCCATCAGTATCTATGAATTATATCTTGGTTCGTTCGCAAGAGCGGAAGGCGACAGTCCCTATCTGAATTATCGGGAGCTTGCGCCGAAGATTATAGAATATGTGAAAAAAATGAACTATACCCATGTAGAACTGATGCCGGTAATGGAGCATCCTTTTGACGGTTCGTGGGGATATCAGGTTATCGGATATTATGCGCCGACGGCAAGGTATGGTACGGCGGAAGACTTTATGTATTTTATGAACGAGCTGCACAAGGCGGATATCGGTGTCATTTTAGACTGGGTTCCGGCACATTTTCCGAGAGATACGCAGGGATTGTCCAATTTTGACGGGACATGCCTTTATGAACATGCGGACCCCCGGCAGGGAAGCCATCCGCACTGGGGAACGCTCATTTATAATTACGGACGTCCGGAAGTGAGCAATTATCTGATTGCAAATGCGTTGTACTGGATTGAGCAGTATCATGCGGACGGCATCCGTATGGACGCGGTCGCATCCATGCTTTATCTCGATTACGGGAAGAACAGCGGCGAATGGGTAGCCAATATGTACGGAGGCAACGAAAATCTGGAAGCGGTGGAATTTTTGAAACATCTAAATTCCATTGTGAAAAAAAGAGATGACGGCGTACTTCTGATTGCGGAAGAATCCACCGCATGGCCGAAAGTGACCGGCGATGTGAAAGAGGATGGTCTTGGATTTGACCTGAAATGGAATATGGGCTTTATGAACGACTATTTAAGCTATATTAAGACAGACCCTTATTTCCGTTCCGGCTGTCATAATAATCTGACTTTCAGCATGATTTATGCGTACAGCGAAAAATTTATTCTTGTCTTTTCTCATGATGAGGTCGTTCACGGGAAAGCCACGATGCTTGGTAAGATGCCGGGAGAGAGGAAGGAGCAGTTTGCGAACCTGCGTCTGACTTATGCGTATCTGATGACCCATCCCGGAAAGAAACTGCTTTTTATGGGACAGGATATCGGCGAGTATCATGAGTGGAACGAAGAACGTGCGGTGGAATGGGAACTGCTGGAAGATGAGGACCACAAGAAACTAAATCAATTTGTTTCTGATTTGAATAAGATGTATACGACGATGCCGGCTATGTACCAGAAAGATGACTCCTGGGAAGGATTCGAGTGGATAAACTGCATAACGCCGCAGTCCTGTATGCTTTCTTATATCCGAAAAGCAGAAAAAACAGAAGATACATTAGTGGTGGTCGCAAATTTTGCCAATGTGAAACAGGAATTTACAATTGGTGTTCCTTACGAAGGAAAATATAAAGAAATATTGAACACGGATGCGAGAACGTATGGCGGAAGCGGCTGTGTTAATGCGAAAGAAAAGAAAACGTTGGAACAGGAATGCGACGGTAAGCCTTATGCCATTGAAGTGGTCGGCGCGCCTCTGTCCATCAGTATTTTTTCCTATGCACCCTATACGCCGGCAGAAAAGGCGGAAATAGAAAAGGCAAAAGCGGAAGCGCTTCGAAAAGAAAGGGAAGAAAAAGAGAGACGGGAAGCGGAAGAGGCAGCAAGAGTTACCGCATTAGAGGCTGAGGAAGCAAAGGAAGCGGCCAAAAAGGCGTCTCAGGAAGCGAGAGAGAAAGCAAAAGCAGCCAATGAAGCGGCGGAACGATTGAAAAAGATACTCGCGAAGGAAAAAGACGGCGGACAAAAAGCAGGAGAAGAGACGCCGGCAAAGAAAATTTCCGTAAAGGAAACGGATGCCAAAAAAGTGCCTGTAAAAGAATCCGGGACAAAGAAAACGACGGGCAAAGAGACTTCCGCGAAGAAAAGCGGAACAAAACAGGGTGAAAAAAGTAAGTAAATGAGCATAGAGATGAGAAGGAGCAGGGAGGAAAAAGATGACGCCAATTGAAGTTTTGACAGACGAAACCGTAGATGTAGGACTGATACAGTCTTTTATAGAGAAACTGCCGGAAAAAGCGCTTCAATTTGGTGTGAGAGTGCTGCTTGCGCTGCTTGTTTTTGCGATAGGGGCACAGTTGATTAAACTGGTCTGCCGGATTTTGAAAAAATCAATGCAGCGCGGCAATGCCGATGTCGGCGTTATTCAGTTCCTCGGCTCCTTTGTCAGAATTACGCTTTATGTATTGCTTGTATTCTTTATTGCATCAGGATTTGGTCTGGATGCGGCAAGCGTTGTCGCGCTGCTTGGTTCAGCCGGAGTGGCGATAGGCCTTGCGATACAGGGAAGCCTCTCCAATTTTGCCGGAGGCGTGCTGATTTTGCTGTTAAAGCCTTTTAAAGTAGGCGATTATATCATTGCCGGTAACGGAAATGAAGGAACCGTTGTGGAAATTCAGATTTTTTATACGAAGCTTACGACCGCCGATAACAGACTGGTGGTGATTCCGAACGGAGAATTATCCAATTCCAGCATGATAAATGCAAGCGCCATGCCGACCCGCCGGATTGATATCCCGGTAGGCATTTCCTATGAGGCGGATATCAGACAGGCGAGAAATGTCCTGACAGAGCTGCTTGAGAAAGATGAGAAAGTTTTGCAGGATATGGATAAAAGAGTATTTGTCGATTCTTTGGGAGACAGTGCGGTTATGCTTGACGTACGCTGTCATGTTGCATCGGAGGATTTTTGGGAAACAAGATGGCGTTTGACGGAAAACATCAAATACGCATTGGATGAAGCAGACATTTCAATTCCTTATAATCAGCTGGACGTGCATTTGAAGGAACATGCTGCCGGAAACGGGCGCTAAAAAGTTTTGAAAAAATATTTTCTAAAAAAGAAAATTACTTCTTGCCAAAAAGGGTTTTACCCGTTATAATAATCTTTGTGTTTAGGCATAAGCTGGAATAGCGCAGTCGGTAGCGCAACTGATTCGTAATCAGTAGGTCGAGGGTTCGAGTCCCTTTTCCAGCTTTTTGGAAGGTTTTATCTTTCCGGTAATTTTAATTATAACGAATGGAAATGCTTTGTAAAGTATATTATTAATGAATATATTTTATAAAGCGTTTCTTTTTATAATTTATTATATTATTCATAGTATTATTATTGCGAGAATTAAATATCTAAATTGCGAAGAAAGTTATATAGACTTTATGTCTCTGGTATGATATACTTATTATAATCAACAATTGACAGGTATGGCAAAGGCGGTGACAGGATGACAGACAGTGAAAAATTAAATTTGATTATTACGGAAATACAAGGCATGAAGACTGATATGCAGGATATGAAAACCGACATGCAGGATATGAAAACCGACATGCAGGATATGAAAACCGACATGCAGGGCATGAATAGCAGAATCGACAATTTAGAATTGCATATGAAGCAAATGGAACGTAACCTGAAAAACGAGATACATAAAGAATGCGCTTTGGTTCTCGATGAAGTTGAAAGAGTACACAGAATTTTGGACGAACATAAATCTGATAAAAAAGCGCATTCGGCATAATGCAAGCGGCATCAGTATTCATGTAAAACAGGGTGTAAAGTCTGTTGACCATTAAGGCTTTACGCCCTTTTCAATTGAAAAATAGTTAAAAAGCCATATGAGTGGTCGAGAAACGAACGCAAACTGATTAAGTTAATAAAGGAAATCGATTATGAAATTTAAGCCCTTGTCCAATACAGAAGAAGTGATGGAAAAAAATGTTTTGAAAGAAGAATTTAAATCCGCGCCCGGAGCCGGCGAGAGCAGAATGGGACAGGTGCATCTTTTCTACCGTTATTTTATTAATGTCCGATATGTCTCTTATCAGAAGATACAAGCAGCTTATCTCAGAGTGGAAAGCGGCGAGTCGGGTGAATTTTTGCTGAAAGAATTTTACCTGATTTTGAAATTACAGGACGGAGAGGAAGCAAAACTGCGGTTTGAGCGGGAAGAAAACGCAAGAAGTGTTTTAGCGTATCTGGAAAAAAACTATTCTTTTATTAAAATCGGATATAAAAAAACGGAATTTTCTTAAATGATTAGGGTGTCAAAAGGCGCTTTATAGAAGTGGCTAGTGTACTGACATATTGATATTTATACAAATTAACATAGTAATTTCTGCCGTT
>ERZ777305.791-NODE-791-length-47177-cov-43.722486_pt1 | contig 47177 bp, 41 predicted proteins | sample MGYA00374965_ERZ777305 | MGnify/ENA primary metagenome ERZ777305 (study PRJEB29328, sample SAMD00013331) | mouse gut metagenome | study: EMG produced TPA metagenomics assembly of the Metagenome analysis of fecal microbiota from mouse which was promoted...
CTGTGCAAATATTTCTACAACAATTTTTCAATAAAAAGGTTTATTCGTTGATAAAGTATTGATAATTAACCGAATCAACAAATGTTAAAATCTCCTTCGAAATGTTAACAGAAAATTCACCGTCGCTCAACGTACGCCTGTATTCCCGCCCGCCAAGCTCAGAATAACTTCAAAAGGTGCGGAATAAACACAAAGAGACCCACAACTACGGCAGAAATTACAAAGAGAAGAACAGCACCGGCGGCAACATCTTTTGCCGTCTTGACCAGAGGGTCGCGCTCCGGCGACACTTTGTCACACACTTTTTCAATTGCGGTATTGAAACCCTCCGCCATGAACACACCGCCTATACACAGCGAAATCAGACACCACTCCACTGCCGACAAATCAAAAAGGCAGCCGGCGGTAATAACGCACACGGCTGCCCCAAGATGAATCTGAGCATTTCTCTCATTGCTGAAAAGGGAAACGATTCCCTCCCATGCATATCTGAAAGACATCAATCGTTTTTTCATATGAATCTGTTTAAAACTCCATCGATGCATACACACCTACGGATCTTCCATCGGATACGGGTGAAACCTGCAGCTTGTGCTTCTTTGCAAAAGGTTTTGTAAATATATAGGCACTCGCTGCGCCGATGGCACCGCCGGCAACCACATCCCACCAGTGATGTTTCCCGGAATATACCCTTCCCCACCCTACATAAGCGGCAAGAGCATATGCAGGAGCACCGAACGCCCAGCCATAACGCCGTTGAAGAAATGCAGCAGTCGCAAAACTCACAGCCGAATGTGCCGACGGGAACGAATGCATATCGGAACCATCCGGACGGCGCTCGCAAACGGCATATTTGAGTATCAGAGTTGCCGCGGCTGTCGCGCCGGCGGTCTCGATTCCCTGAACGAGTCCATCCCAGTCGCGCTCAATCAGCACACCCGCAAGTGTCGCAACCGGGAGTGCAAGCATTACAATATCTGTTGACCGCGACACATTCTTCTGCAATCCCGTCGGCGTGACCACATCTTTTGCCGCCGGCTCGAAATATGTCTGCGCCTGAGCGGAAAGCGTCCCCGCCCCCATCAATAACATTACCGTTATAATATTTCTTATCTTCTTTATCATAAAATTTACAGATAATCAATCGTCAAGATCCCATCCCAAAGAAAACTGGTCCACCCAAAGCACTGCACCATTACCTCCGGTAAAATAATCACCATATTTAGAAGTTGCCGCCGTTATCTGGATATAAGTAGGCACCTTAGAAGTGCTACGATATGAAATAGGAATCTCAAACTCTTGCCAGTCGTCCATTGTCCCGCTATATTGCATTTTTCCATATCCGATAACGTAGGAAGCATTGGGATCAAAGAGATTCCGGTTCTTGGGATTAGTACGTATTTCATAAGGTGCCGTCCAATCCGTTAACGCAACATAAATAAAACATGTGTCAGGCCTACCTTTAAAAGAGGCAAATTCGCTTGACACATAATCAATCGTAGCCGTCTTATATTTATAATATCCATGCAACTTTGTGGGTCTAAGATTCCATGGGCGTCCAAAATCAAGAATACCATTAGTGCCGTCAACCTTAACAAACTTCCCTGTGAAAATAGAACCGGCGCCAAGCTTGCCGATACCGGCAATACCTACAAATTTCGTTGTAAGTTCGGCAGACAATCCGGAACCCGTTGGCGTATCTTCGGAAGAAACAGTCAGATTCTGTCCCAAGGTTGACGCGCCGGTGTTACCGGTATCCCAAAATTCCGGCCCACCTTCGGCATAGGGGAATATAATCTTACCAATCTGACACCAATTCTCAAAATCTCCATTAGGTATTACCGCCGTAGATTGGGTAGTAACCTGAACTTCATTGGCAATATTTTCACCGGAAACGGCCCTGACAGCGTATTTGGTCAAAGGATCCAGATGAGGTATATAGCAAGAGAATGCTCCTTGAGTCTGCGACACATACCGCTCCGGAACAGGAATCCATTCTTCCGAACCTTCTTTTTTATATTCAAATCCGTTTTTGACGTCTGCCGGACCATTACCATATGCCCAAATCACTTTTGACCAAGCATCCACACTTGTAGTAGAGACTATTGTTTCTGTAAACTGCGCATATATAGTCCAATATTCATAACGTCCATGGCATGCAACCACAACACGCAAGGGATAAGACAGGTCAAGAGGACCCGGATCCAAAGATGGCGTAATAGAGGTTATACCCTCCGGACCGAGTTTGACACGCTGCAGGGTAAGATTGGCAAGATCTGTCCCCGCAGGCATATTTACAATGACGCGATGTCCGACAGGGTCAACTATGCTCTCCCCCACCTCGCCGGCAACTTGAAAATAGCGCACTATATCCTGATTGGCAACCAGCTTCCAGTCATAATCCTGAAAACGAGATAACGTTACGTATACCGGAGATGAGAAATCGTATGTCCCTTCAAGTAAATCGGGATCAGACGTCGCTCCCGGAGTGATCCGATATTCGGAAAAACTGACATTCTCGATATCTACAGTCTCATCAAGATATAAATTCACCTCAAATGCTATTGAATCAATATAAGCCTGTTTAGATTCGCCTACGGCAGCTACCGCAATGATGTTCTGCGGTATGCGAGGAAACGGAAGATCATTCTGTATGCAGCCCGCTAACCATGCGACCGACACTACAATCGTAAATATAAATATATATGAATTAATTCTTAACCCTTTCATTGCTGATTATTGAACTTGATTACACACATCCTGCTCCGGTTGAATAATTAAACATGCACGGATATGCCGAAATTGATATTGAAGAGATTAAACCGGAAATTCGCGCCCGACGTTGTCCTGTTGCCTACTTCAACACCATTCTCCGTCTGCCGCTCATTCCTCAGATGAAAACCGAAGACTCCAAACGACAGATTGAAGGCAACATTTTTCATCATGTAGACGCTGACTCCGGGTGAGAAATTCAACCCTGCATTCATATATGTAGTATGGGTTGTCCTGAGTTCTCCGTCATATGGGCGTTGAAAATCCGAATTACCTGAAGAGAAAGCAAGCTCAACCTCATTAAACACCCCGAATCTTCCACGCCGTGAAATGCCGATATACTGCCGGAAAAGGAATGCCGCCGAATAACCCTCGTTACGATACATTATATCGTGAAGATTAAAGTTCATATCCTCATCAATATCAACTTTAAACGAACCGATATTAGCTTTTGCCGAAGTATATCCGAAACGCAAGCCGACTGACATGTTATTCGCTACAGTATATTCAAGATACGGTTTTATTGAAAAGGCATGTGCCCCCAAGTCAATATCGCTAAGGAGGTCGAATATTTCAAGATCGTCAGTTGACAATTCTCCATATGAAGCTGTCAGACCGAAACCCCATCTCCCTTTGGGGATAAACAGGTAATTGAACAATCCCCGGTCAAAACGGCCTAAGTTACGTGTGCGCAACTTCATCGGAACCGTATCACCTTTCCACAATACTTTTTCCGAAAAATCGAACTTGGATTCGTCATCAACCACTTTCGAATTACCCATGAGCAATTTCATGACATCATTCTGTAACGAATCCGGCACATATATATATTTACCTTTCGGCACACTATCACATGCAATTTCCTCCCCTTTTGCCTGAGGAATAAATGCGAGCAATATGAGCAAAAATGCAAACCGACAAATTTTCTCCATAAAAAACGTCATAGATAAAACGCTACGCCAAACGTGATTGAAAACAGGTTAATTCTAAAATTCGCGGATCTCGACTTACGCCTTGCGACATAGATCTGGTCAGAGATTGATTTTGTGTCAGTCATGCTGAAACCTAAAACACCAACATTTACTTCAAGAGCCGAATAATTACTCAAGAAAACCACCATACCGGGAGCAATCCCGAGACCGAACTGAAAATTACGCTCATAAGCGCCTGTCAATGCCTCCCCCGTGCCTTTGGTAATTTTAGATTGCCCGCCTCCGAGTTTCAACTGCACCTCATTGAAGATGCCGAAACGTTTGCTGCGACCAAGTGAAAAGTAGTTTCTAAAAATACCTGTCACAAAATAATTATGCGACAATGAATACAGACAATCGGCACCATAACTTGTTTCCGAATCGAGAACCACATCCGCCTTCTCCAACTTTGTCAACGACCGGTTGTAAGAAAACTTCCCTCCGGCACCCATGTCATCCTTGAAGATATAGCATACCATTGGAGAAACCTTAAAAGAATAAGTATCTCCGGATATGTTCTCAAGGATAAGGAACTGATATTTATTTTGCGTAGACTGTGAATATGAAACAGATATACCTGTCACCCACTGTCCTTTGGGAACAAACTTTACACTCTCCATATCCATTTCAAACTCATCGACAGGTTTGTTGCGTTGCATTTCCTCAACCATCGCGGGAGTGATATGAAGTGTGTCTTGGCGCATTTCCACCCTGTGTTCCCGACAAGAACCGCCTTCAACCGAATCAGGAAAAACAGGAACGCCTTCTAACGCAATTTGACTCTGCGCGCCAAAAGCGCACAGAGTCAAAGCAACTGCAATCAAATACTTACTGATTCTATTTGTCATAAATCAATTCGAAATCATCGAGATACATTACAGAACCGGCACTCCCTGAGAAATAATCTCCGAATTTTGAAGCCGAAGCAACGATAATCAGATATTTCGGACGCAGGGTTTTCGCTCTGTCATTATATTCAAACGGAATCTCAACACTTTCAAGTGCGCCGTCTGCACCAAAATTCCCTTTCCATGTAACCTGACCGTAAGCGATAACTGCCGAATCATCAGGGTTGAAGAGATTACGGTCAGACGCATTGGTACGGATTTCTACAGGCTGTGTTGTCAACGCAACATAAATCTGTGCATTATCAACCCCGTCAGGCAAATCAACATTATCTTCTTCCCCCTTCTTGACACTCACATTATTTCCCGGTCTATAATTGGCATAGAATCTTAATGACGTAGGATGGGACATATCATATTCCCTGCCCAGTGAAAGTACACCGTTGGTACCATCAGTTCTCACATAGTGTCCAACGAAAATATTACCGGCGGCAAGAATACCCACTGCTGTCATCGATTCGAGTCTGGCAGAATAACTGCCATTGTGAATCATATCGGCTGATTTATCGGTAAGGGTCTTATTTGCTGTGGCGGAACCTTCATTTCCGGATCCCCAGAATGATGCCAACTTGTCACCCTCAGCCCATGGCAAGGTAACATTCCTGTTGCCTAACAAGGTACTTGCAGAATATGTAGACCATGATTCAAAACTTGCATTTGGTATATCAAACTCACCCTCGGTAGTGAATGTCTGTATGTCGTCCTTGTCATAACCCTCCGAATATGCGGTATACTCATATGTAGTGTTAGGTTCGAGGCCTGTCAGTGTGACTGTATATGCGTCTCCTGCCGCCCGTGTGCCCGAAGCTGCTACATTTGTCCATGAGCTTTCTCCTTGTTTACGGTATTTGATGCCGTAAACAGAAGCTTCATCTGTCTTTATATACCCCTTAAGAGTCGCGGAATGTGACAGCACTGCCATCGGCTCGTTCTCAGGATCAGGAGCGGGAGCTGTCTCCACAGGCGCCTTGAACTCCACCGCAGCTTCAGATGTGGCAATCCGAAGAACCTTTGTCTGGTTCTTGTAATCCGCCTGATTGTCTACGGCTATGATGTCAAGACGATATTCAGTATCTTTTTGCGGAAGGTTATCAAAGAAGCGTTTTCTGAATGTGATACGCATCTCTGCCATCTGCTTCCCTGTGGCGGCATCTTGAATGAAGGTTGGACCATCCCACGTGATTCCGACAGCTTCAAGTTTCTCCTTTATTGTCGGATCATTTATAAGGTTGGCTTCAGTAACATTATGGTTGATGCTTTCGAAATTCTGACCGCCGCGCAGCTGAAGACGCGTGAGTCCCTCGTAACCGCGCACATACACAATCTTGTCAGTAAAGGCGTTGCGCTCACCCTCTGGAGTGCCGGGGATGCCTACAACCTGCTCATCGATATTGAATTCCACACCCTGGATTGTGGGACGGCCAAAAATCTCCACTACTTCCTCTATCAAAGGTATATCATCAATCCTGATCTTTATCAAGGCACCTCCCTGGTTATTACCCCCCGCTTCGGCTGTAATATTGAGCACGTACTCATGTGCCCTTTCCACATTCTGTATGATGCCTTCTTTCTTTATAGGCGTGCCGTCTGCCTTGAAGCCTTCAACCTTATACGATAAATTCTTATCGGCATTCGGCATCATGAAATACCCTTTGGCATCACGAATATTGTCTTCCGTAAATTCCAAACTTCCCCGAGAGTGACTGAACGTAACTTTCAGGTCGGTAATTCCAAGAGACAAGACATCCGGATTAACAGACACAACAACATTTGCTATATTGCATTTCAATGAAAGTGCCTTGTTATCTCCATCCGCAATAGTAAACTCTTGCATGCCTCGATAGAATTTACTTCCAAAAGAGGCAGACACGCTGTCTCCTGTCCAAGCTTCAGCAAGGTATTTCCCGGATTTAAGGGAAATCAGTTCTGGAATGTTATCAAGACCTTTAAATTTGCGAATAAGACCGCGGGAAGTCTCAATATATACCACGCACTTATCGCGGAGAGTAGGATCCGATGTCAAGTCACCAGCCCTCGTAGTGATTTCACTCCTGATTTCCGCAGAAAGCTTGAGTGTCCCCTCGCCACCGGATGAAAACGGATCTTCCGACAAGCAGGATGCAAACGGCATACAAATAGCCGAAATAATCAACAGCCTATATGTTGTTTTACTGAATATATTCATCACAATATCGTTTTAATTGATGTGAAGCTGCAGAGTCTTTTCTGTAGTGCCGTTGGCATCAGTCACAGTCAATATGAATTTATGTGTATGTCCGGCTCCTACAGCCTTAAGCATTCCGAGAAGCATTGTCGATATTTCAATATCAGCTTCATCCTTACCTTTTACATTGATCGGAAAACCGAAATTGGCAAGCGGCACCGCAAACTGCTCCGGGGTTTCCGCAAGATTAAGATTGTCTGAAAGACCCACACTTTCCAATTCTTCTGGTGTCAGATCCGGAGAATCTATAACCACTTTAAATTCCTGAAACCCACCGGTAGCAGAACTCGTAACCTTCAGCCCAACTGGTAATGAACCGTCAATCTCATTGATAGCATCTATATCAATGGGAGCCACACCTATAATTTCCGGATTTCCACCGGGCGTTGGCGGTTGTGGATTATCAGGACCTCCCGGAGTCTCCGGACCTTCAGTCGGGCGCTCGCTATCATCAAGGATCTCATCCTCTTCAAGATCTACATTGCGCTCAACGTTAGTTACAGTGACGCTCGCGTCCACTTTCATATCCACATTGGCATCGCCCTGATTCTCACCTCCTTGAGTATGGAGTTTGAACGTGATCTTGTAATGATTGCCCTTCTCTACCTTTGCTATGGATTTTGTTTCGGAAACCTTTACACCCTCTACAAGACCATTGAAGGTTGCAACGAGCGAAACACCCTCTACGTAACGGAAATAACCTGCACTTCCCCGGTTTTCCTCACTTTTTGTAAACCTCAGACCTTTCGCATCGTGATCTCCGGAAACAACTTTGACCTCAACAAACGAACTTGCGTCCATCTCCTGTGTCAGTATCGGAGCGAAAGCTATCGACACCTTTATATTCTCAAGACGGCAAACTATTTCTCCAACATTATCTGTAATTTCTCCAGGCTTGATAGAGAATGCATCCGAACGACCTACATAATAAGGGTTCTCCCACTCGGCATCAAGATTTTCACCATATGTAGCAGTGGCAACATAAGCACCCTTGTCGAGAGTCACGATCTCCGGCATGTCACCATAACGATAAGTTGATGTAGGTGCCGAAGCCCCATCCTTTGTAAACGTAACTTTAAAGTCATCATAAACAATATCGCCACGCGTACCCCTGACAATTGTCTGATCCAATTCACCGTCACGCAAATCCACATTCAACGCGCTTTTAAGAATCTGACCTTCCCCTTCTTCTGTCACAATATTGAACGGGGCTTCCTTACTACAACCTCCAGTCAGGAGAGCCACAGAGAGAAAAATATGTTTATATCTTAATTTCATCTGTTTTATTAACTTCATTTAATGGATTTTGATTTTTTAGCTACCGGCCTCATCGTAGCCGGAGGATCATATCCGAGCTTGACATCATCGATTACCAGCTCCGACCCCATCGCAAACGCCTTGTAGTCGTTGGCAGGCTTGGTTTTATCACCTCGTGAGTCAAAACCTTCGTCAAGAGCCGAATCTGTAGGTATATTTATTTCAGGAACACGTATAGACGAAGATGTAGACTTGAAACCAAGTTGTAATAAAGACGCATTCTCTCCGAATTCATAAATATCAAGAACAACCGTTGCGGTCTTCATCTCAGAAGTCGCCTCCATCCGAAGAACACCCTGAGATATTTCTTTACCTGAAGAATTCAACACTTTAATGTAAGCCTCTGCATTTTCATTATTGCAAGGTGTGTATCTATACTGGAAACTCAGTGTAAGAGGACGAGATGTAAACGACACTCCGTCAACTCTCTGTTCGCCATTTGAATCAAAAGCATAAGAACCTAAAAACAATTCACCAATTGCAATATTCAAATCAGCCTTTTTAGGATAATTTGTTCCGTAATATGTAAAATTGGCAGCATTTCCGGAAACACCTAAGTCTTTTCCATTATGAGAATACCCGACAGTTCTGACTATTACTCTACCATTCTCGAGGAATGTAGATGGAACAACATACCATGAATTTGCATTTGATGCCCCATCAAAACAAGTCTTGGCATTAATTGAACTCCATCCCGATGGCATCCCTCTATCTATACTTGAGGATATCGTGTAATCTGTAAAAACTGTATTCCTATACTTGCTTCCGACCTGAATAGTTCTATTCCCAAAATTTACTCTTTGGTCACTTTCAACAGAAAAATCTCCGTTTGGCACTATGGTTGCTGACTCCGTTGTGAACGCAGGGATTGCGGTCCGCGGATTCGATGCGTTGGAGAGTGCGAATTCCACGTTGCTGTAAGTAGTGCTTTCCGTAAGGTCAAACACATTGATTATACCGGTGGTCAGATTCTTCTGCACGCGGTTCTCATCGACTTGACGGCCGTTGCTTATTATCACAATGTCGCTCGTGATCTGACTCAGTTTCGATGCATCCTCCGGCACGACCTTAAGCTTGACCTTCTTCGCGAACGGGTCTACGAGTATGTCATATTTCGGAAAATCCACAACAAGACGTGTCTCGGCACGCGGATCTGCCGATGAACCGTAATACGCCTTCAGCGGACTGCTCTCCAGCCGCAGCTCGGGAGTCTTCACCTTATATTTGTATTTGTATGGAAGAGTCGCGGTTCCTTCAGCCGAACTGAGATCGGTTATCTCAAGAATCTCGGCGTCTCTCTCGTCTACCGTCACCTTGAAAGCGACACGGTCGCGGACATCAGGTGAATTTGTGGAAAGATAGATTTCACCCTCGGTGCCACGATATTCCATATTCGCCACCGGCTCTATCCTTATGTCTACCGCCGACACTACGACATGGAGCGTGACAGGCTCGCTGACACGAGTCTGGACATCTTTGGCGACAAGCGTCACAGTGTGAGAGCCTATAGGGAGCTTGGCAAGGAAATTCTTCAAAGCGACTATTCCCATCTTGTCAGGATTGCGGAAAAGTCCCGTCACCTCTATTCCCGATGCCGTCACATTAGCCTGGTCAATTGCAGAAGCCCCCACAAGCTGAACCTCACTGCCGAAAGGTGAATGGTAGGTAGATGACTGATTTAGCGTAAGCACCACCTCTTTCAGTCCGCCGAAAGCATACACCTCATAGCGGGGATTTCCTTGCGGCGTGAAGCTCTCGAACGCACTCATAGTCTCGCCATCCGTAAAATCCTTTGCCACAACCGAAGGCGCAGGAGCCTCGAAAAGTTCATCGCCGAGAGGCACCTCTACTGTTTCCGAAACCACATCCTCCTCAAATTGCACGTCAAGCGTAAGATTACCGGTGGAAGAAGCTCCGTTAACACCTATTTTGACAATATAATGACGCCTTGCCTCAGCCCTGAAACCGGCAGGCTGAAGAGTCACTTTCTTGCCCGAAGCATTGGTCAGCGTGAGATTGAGTTCTATCTGCGAGGGTGCCATGTAAGCCGGACGATCCTCGTTCTGGGCGAATACCACATAATCATGTCCTGTAGAGCGGATCGCCGCGCTGTAAGACGTAAAATTCGACTTGAACTCATCGGTATAACGGATGCTCACCATTGAGTTGGCGAGAGTTGCGGTAAGCGACACATTCTTCTGGTCGCCCGCAGTAACAGCCACATTGTCCGAAGCATAGAACCAAGGATTCTCGAAACCTTCCACATCGCGATCGCCGTAAAACGCTTCAATCTTATACTCTCCTATCGGGAAAAGTTCTTCTTTGTTGAATTCCTCAAGAAGGTTCCACTTCTTGTTGAAACTGCCATCGGTTCTTGACAGCGACACACCGAAATCAGCAGCTGCTGGAATTATAGTCGCTTTCGTATCGTCGGCTCTCGTAGATGCCGCGATATTTCCGTCGGCAGAGAGCGACAGTCTGAGGGATCCGCCGTCTGTCGAGCTCTGCCACGGATTGTCATCACCCGCACATCCTCCGAGGATGCACGCTGACGCAACTAAGAATGTGGCATTTAAAGCATAATGTTTCATAATCAAGGTTAATAATTTGAAACAAAATTATAACAAAATTATAATAATTGCTAATTTTAATGTAAATTTGTGCAGAAATGACCCAATTAAACCAATGACAAGGCGTATTTTTGGCCAATAATCATCACCAATTAACCGCCATAGATAATAACCGAATAAATTAAGTTTACAAGATAACGATATGAAAATTAAGCACATCAGAGTATTATTGATGTTGGCAGCCATGATTATTTCATGTTCCAATATGGCCAATGCACAGTCTCTAAAGGACCTTCTCGGGAAATTGGGAGGAAGCGGCGACACCTCGGAAACCATAGGCAACCTGTTGGAGGGGGTATTCTCCAGCTCCAACCTGTCGGTGCAGGATCTCAAGGGAAACTGGCTTGCCACCGGTCCGGCTGTAGCGTTTCAGGGAGACAACTTCCTCAAACAGGCAGGAGGCAAGGCTGCCGGAGCGGCAATCGAGACCAAGCTGAAACCGTATTATCAGAAATACGGGCTCACCGGAGCCACTCTCACCATAGACAATTCCGGAAAATTCCAGCTGAAAATCAAGAAGCTGACTCTGAAAGGCACTGTGACACAAGGTTCGGAGAAAGGAATTTTCGAATTCAAATTCAATGCGGCAGGAAAGATTTCGCTCGGCAAGGTGAAAACATATGTGCAAAAGACTTCAAGCACCATGGATGTGATGTTCGATGCCACAAAACTCATGGCTATCATTGATGCCGTGGCAAAATATTCCAACATATCCGCAGCGAAAACGCTCTCCTCTCTTTTGAATTCATACGATGGTCTATGCGTAGGCTTCGCACTCAAATCAAACTAAAAAAGACTCCAGCATGTTCTCAGGAATTGTAGAAGAAGCGGCAGAGGTAGTAGCTCTCCGCGAGGAAGGAAGCAACCTTCATATCACGATGCGCTGCAGTTTTGCAGACGAACTCACAATAGACCAGAGCGTAGCCCACAACGGAGTGTGTCTCACGGTTGTGGCTCTTCCCGGCGACGGCACATACACCGTCACCGCAATAAGAGAGACCCTTGACCGCTCCAATCTCGGTGACCTTAAGCCGGGAGACCTGGTGAATCTCGAACGTTCCATGAAGATGAACGGACGTCTTGACGGACATATCGTTCAAGGACACGTGGATCAGACCGCCGTATGCACCGATGTCCGCGAAGCAGACGGCAGCTGGTACTATACGTTCGAATATGAATCCGACAAGGAGCTGGCACGCAAGGGATACATCACAGTTGACAAAGGATCGGTGACGGTGAACGGTGTAAGCCTTACTGTCTGCGAGCCTACCGACAACAGTTTCAAAGTGGCGATAATTCCCTATACGCACGACAACACCAACTTCCACCGAATCGAAAAAGGGACGAAAGTCAATATCGAATTCGACATTCTTGGCAAATACCTTGCCAGGATAATGACAACACAGCAGTAAGAAACTGTCACTCTAAAGCAAGCAGCCGAGTATGAGCAATATAATCCTTCCTCCCGCATTTCCGAACAAAGACACGCGTGTGCTGTCGGGCACACGCCGTGTCTCTCTAATCGGCGGCAACGGAGCCGGCAAGAGCCGTTTCATGCAAGAAATGATAAGGCTCGCAGGAAACCGCGCATATTGTCTGTCGGCACTGTCGGCATCGTTCCCCGAACGGGAAGAATCGCACAAGGAGGGATCGGTCGACAGCCTGTACCGCAAGGCGGCTTCGCGCCACACCTACATGCGCACCGATGCCGTAAGCGAACTTGACAAACTCATATACATGGTCTTCGCCGACGAGCTGGAATATCTCCTCGAACTCAAAGACAGGGAGATAGGTGCCGGCAAACGAATCAAGCTGCAGACCACCAAACTCGACATTATCAAAAGGCTCTGGGAGCAGAACTTCCCCGGCAACAGGATAATGCGCAACAAAGGCTCCCTGATGTTCGCCACCCAGGCGGGAGATGACCTTATCACTGTATCCTCTCTCAGCCAGGGTGAGAAAACTGTGCTCTATTATATCGCCGCCGTGCTCTACGCCATGCCGGATGCGGTGATATTCATAGACTCTCCCTCGCTGTTCATCCACCCTTCGCTTATCTCGTCGCTTTGGGATTCAATCGAGTCGTTGCGCCCCGACTGCACGTTCGTATACGATTCCGTCGACATTGATTTCGTAAGTTCCCGCAACAACAGCACCTGTATATGGGTCAAAAGCTTCGATTCCAAACAGAGTGTATGGAACTACGAGATAATCCGCGACACGCCGCTCAACGAAGATATATTCCTTGAACTGGCAGGCAGCCGCAAGCCGGTGATTTTCATAGAGGGTGACACGCAGCATAGCATAGATTTCAAGCTCTATTCGCTCGTATTCCGCGACTGGAACGTGCGCCCTCTCGGCTCTTGCGACAAGGTTATAGAGACCACCCGCACGTTCAATGACCTAAAGAACATGCATCACCTGCGCAGCCGCGGAATCGTTGACCGCGACAGGCGAACCGACATAGAAGTAGGTTACCTCCGCAAGAAAGAAATCATGGTGCCGGAAGTGGCGGAAGTTGAAAACATCTTCCTCCTCGAAAGCGTTATCAGAGTGATGGCGCGCCGACGCGGACGCGATGCGGAAAAGATTGTGAGACGTGTGAAAAAAGAGGTGATACACACTTTTAAACAGAAAGCCGACCAGCAGGCTCTGCAACATGTCAGACACAAGGTAAAACGGGATGTTGAATGCAAGATCGACGCCCGCTTCTCCTGCATCACAGCACTTGAAACCCATCTTAAATCACTCGTATTCAAACTGGAACCGAGAAGAAACTACAACCGGCTCCGGGAGCAGTTCGCGGCAATGGTACGCGACAACGATTATGATGCCATACTCAAAGTATTCAACCACAAACCGATGCTTCCCGATTCGGGCGTGCATCAGCTTTTAGGCTACCGTTCGCGAGATGAATATGTAAACGGAGTGCTTGACGCGCTGAGGCAAGGCGGCAAAGACGCCGACACTCTACGCAATGCCGTAAGACATTGTCTTCTTGCAGACGATGACCAATTTGAAAATATAACCCGATAGATATGGAAAAGAAACTTGAGATTCTTCGCAATGACCCGTGGCTTGAGCCTTATGCCGAAGCCATAACAGGACGCCACGAAGACGTGATCCGAAAAATGGAGGAACTTACCGCAGAAACCGGTGGCTCTCTCTCCCAGTTCGCCAACGCTTATAAATATTTCGGCCTTCATCGTGAGAAAAACGGCGAATGGATCTTCCGTGAATACGCACCGAACGCGACACAGATATGGCTCATCGGAACATTCACAGACTGGAAAGATGACGAGCGTTATTCACTCTCCCCTATCGGAGGAGGAGTCTGGGAAGCGCATTTCCCTGCCGATTTCATCCGGAACGGTGACCTTTATAAAATGAGAGTCGAATGGGAAGGCGCAAGCGGCGAGAGAATCCCGGCGTATGCAACACGAGTGGTACAGGATCCGGACACCCATATTTTCTCTGCAGAAGTCTACGCGCCGGAGATGCCTTACAAATTCAAGATAAAGAAATTCAATCCCGACACAAAACCTCTTCTTATTTATGAATGCCACATAGGCATGGCACAGGAAGAGGAGAAGGTCGGCACATACGAAGAGTTCCGCACCAAGACACTTCCCCGCATCGCTGCCGACGGATATAACGCGATCCAGATAATGGCAATCCAGGAACACCCGTATTACGGGTCTTTCGGATATCACGTCAGCAGCTTCTACGCCGCATCTTCCCGCTTCGGCACACCCGATGACCTCAAACGCCTTATCGATGACGCGCACCAAAGGGGAATAGCAGTGATAATGGACATCGTACATTCCCACGCGGTGAAAAACGAGGTCGAGGGGCTGGGCAGACTCGATGGTTCTCATGACCTGTATTTCTATGGTGACTGGCGACGCGAACATCCGGCATGGGATTCGCTTTGCTTTGATTACGGCAAAAACTCCGTCATTCATTTCCTGCTGTCGAACTGCAAGTTCTGGCTTGAGGAATACAAATTCGACGGGTTCCGCTTCGACGGAGTCACATCAATGCTGTATTACAACCACGGTCTGGGAAAGGCTTTCGGAAACTACGACGATTATTATGACGGAAACGAAGACATCAACGCCATCGTCTACCTTTCGCTTGCGAATATACTGATCCACGAAATCAATCCCAAGGCAATCACAATTGCTGAAGAGATGAGCGGAATGCCAGGTCTCGCCGTGAAGTTTGAAGAAGGAGGCTTAGGGTTCGACTATCGCATGGCGATGGGCATACCGGATTACTGGATTAAAATGATCAAGGAGAAGAAAGACGAAGACTGGCATCCGACATCCATATTCTGGGAGCTGACGAACCGGCGTGCCGACGAGAAGACGATTTCCTACTGTGAAAGCCATGACCAGGCACTCGTAGGTGACAAGACAATCATTTTCCGCCTTATCGACAAGGAGATGTACTGGCACATGATGGCTGACGACACCGACGGCACAGTAGGTCGCGGAATGGCGTTGCATAAAATGATACGACTCGTGACTTTGGCTTCCATCAACGGGGGATATCTCAATTTCATGGGAAATGAGTTCGGACATCCCGAATGGATCGACTTCCCACGTGAAGGAAACGGATGGAGCTACAAATACGCACGCAGACAGTGGGATCTTGTTGACCGTGAAGATCTGAAATACAAATATCTCAACGCATTCGACAATGCGATGGTGGAACTTGTCTCGAAACATTTTAATTTCCAGGCACTGCCGGTGGAAAAGCTCTGGGAGAAAGATGACGACCAAGTGCTTGCATTCCGCCGCGGCGAGCTGATATTCGTGTTCAACTGGAGTCCTGTAAAATCTTTCAGCGATTACGGATTCCTCGCTCCTGCCGGAGAATACGAAGTCGTGCTTGACAGCGATGCCGCGGGGTTCGGAGGTTTCGGCAATATCGATGACTCGATACACCACTTCACACAACCCGACCCCTTGTATTCACCTTCAGGGAAAGGGTGGCTCAAGCTCTATCTGCCCGCAAGAACAGCGCAGGTGCTCAGAATGGTAAAAAACAAACCTGCAGGAACAAGGAAGACAACAAAGGCAACAAAAAAAGAGACTGCCGCAGCTACAAAGAAAACGGCGGCAAGAAAGAAAAGTGAAAAATGAAAAAAATAATCATAGCAATCGACGGGTATTCATCGTCAGGCAAATCCACTATGGCGCGTGATCTTGCGCGCCGTATCGGATATGTATATGTAGATTCCGGAGCGATGTACCGTGCCGTAACATTATATGCGATACGACACGGCATCGCCGATACAGACAGCGGTGTGGACACCGAGGCTCTTGTAAGATCTCTTCCCGAAATCGGAATTTCATTCACACCTGCCGGAGCTGACGGCACACAGCATACACTGCTCAACGGAGAGGATGTGGAGAAAGAGATACGCGACATGAAGGTCAGTTCTCTTGTAAGTCCGGTTGCCGTGATTCCGGAAGTGCGTCACAGACTTACCGCCATACAACAGGAATATGGCAGAGACAAAGGGATCGTGATGGACGGACGAGACATTGGAACCACTGTTTTCCCCGACGCCGAGATGAAAGTGTTCGTAAACGCCTCGGCAGAGGAACGAGCTCGCCGTCGCGTCAAGGAACTGACGGAGAAAGGAGAAAAAGTCACATATGAGGAGGTGCTCGAAAATATTAAAGAGCGGGATCATATCGACACCACAAGAAAAGAATCACCTCTGCGGAAGGCGGATGATGCAGTTCTCCTTGACAATGACAACATGACGATCCCACAACAGATGGACTGGCTGCTTAGACTGTATGAGGATAGAAGTAGATGACAATTCGGGGTTCTGTTTCGGTGTCGTCACCGCGATAGAGAAAGCCGAAGAACAGCTTGAGAAGTCCGGGACTCTGTATTGCCTGGGTGATATCGTGCACAACGCCTCGGAAGTTGAACGTCTCCGCGTGCGCGGTCTGATGACAATCACGCATGCTGAACTCAGGACACTGAAAGACGCCACGGTGCTGCTGAGGGCTCACGGCGAGCCGCCTTCAACCTATTCTGTTGCCGAAGAGAACAACATCCGGGTCATAGACGCCACATGCCCCGTGGTGCTTCAGCTGCAACGACGCATCAAGGAGGCGTATGCGGAAAACCTTCGCCGCCGTGAATCGGGCGAGACGACAGAAATGCCTCTTATTCTTATCTACGGCAAAGAGGGGCACGCAGAAGTCAACGGTCTTGTTGGGCAGACAAACGGAGAAGCGATAGTGATACAGAATGCCGACGATCTCGATTCCATAGATCTTTCGCGTGATATTCTGCTTTATTCACAGACAACAAAATCTCTCGACGGTTTCCGTCATATAGTTGAAGAAATCAAAGCGAGAAAACAGACCGGAGGTTTCGAATATTTCGACACTATATGCCGGCAAGTCGCCAACCGTCTCTCCAAGCTACGCGAGTTCGCCGCATCCCATGATGCCATTGTCTTTGTCAGCGGAGCCAAAAGTTCCAACGGCAAGGTACTTTTCGAGGAATGCCGCAAAGTAAACGCGAGGTCATATCTCGTGAGTGACGGTTCAGGGCTGGACATGAGTCTTCTTGAGGGTGCGGACTCGATAGGGATATGCGGAGCCACATCTACCCCACGCTGGCTGATGGCAGACATTGCTGAACTTATCAAAAACAATCTCGAAAAAGAATCCTGAACATGTTAGGACAGACCGATGAATATTACATGAGAATTGCACTTGCCGAGGCAGCAGAGGCATATGAGGCGGGAGAAATCCCAATCGGGGCGGTGATAACCGTAAACGGCAAGATAATTGCCCGGGCGCACAACCGCACGGAGGCTTTGAACGATGTGACCGCTCACGCGGAAATGCAGGCGATCACTTCGGCTGCGGAGTATCTGGGCGGGAAATATCTACCCGACTGCACGCTCTACGTCACGGTGGAGCCATGCCCTATGTGTGCCGGCGCACTGGGCTGGAGCCAGATAGGCCGTATCGTATATGGCGCGGCTGATACAAAACGCGGTTTCTTCTCCTACTATTCACCCGGACGTTCACCGATACATCCGAAAACTGAAATAACATCTGGTGTACTTGAGGATGAATGCCGGGAACTGATGCAGACATTTTTCAAGAAATTGCGCAGATGATCTTAGGAACTGTTTTATCTTAATGGACTTATCTGAATCTTAATGAACTTTAGAGACAGAATAAAAGGGGCGTTTTTCGGCATGGCGCTTGGAGACGCGCTCGGACTCGGAACTGAATTCATGTCTGCCGAGGAAGTAAAATATTATTATCCCGGGGGGTTGAGACATTTCTCGCAGATTATACGCGATGGTCACAGATGCCTGTGGAAACGCGGAGAATGGACCAACGACACTCATATCGTGGTCATGCTTGCCGAATCTATAATGGAGAAAGGGAAACTGCATCTGAATGATTTCGCGGCAAGACTGAAAAAATGGGGCACGGAGAATCCTGCAGACATGACGGATTTCTACCACTCCCTTTTTGCGAATGAGGACTGGGCGGAGCACCCGAAGGAGGTGACACACAGAATATGGAAAAACAACGGTGTATACAGGGCATCGAACGAAGCTTTGCTGCGTGCTGTGGTAATCGGGATGCTGGGAAATCCCCATCTGACAGACAATGCCGTGGATATTTCCGCAATCACTCATGACGACACGCGTTGCAGCGCATGCAGCGCGATCATAGCAGTCATGGCAGACTCCCTCCTGTGCACCGGGAAGCCAGCCGATTACGCGCAACTGGTGGAGATCGCAAACATGATAGATCCGCGCACCCTCAAATATCTTGAGATAGCACATGAGGGAGAGTTTGAGGATTTGGAGATTGATGACGAGAATTCCTTGTGGTTCGCAAGAAAGACGATGGCTTCCGCGCTGTGGGCGATATGGCATTGCAATTCCGCCGAGGAAGTGCTGTACCGTATCGTAGATGCCGGAGGTGACGCCGACACCAACGCCGCGCTTGCCATGGGACTCGCCGGACTTCAACACGGTTACGCCGCGCTTCCGGATATTGTCAACGACCTTATCGATTACAAAAGAATGGAAGATGTGTCTTCCCGTTTCATAAACTATATAGAGAATAACTGTAAATGAGCCGCAAAGCAAAAGCTTGGATAGAGGCAATGAGACTCCGGACACTCCCGGTTTCCGTTGCCGGCGTCGTTGCCGGCGGGGGATGCGCAGCATACTACCATTGCTTCAGACCGCTTCCGTTTACCATATGCCTTCTCTTCGCCGTCATGGCGCAGATTGCATCGAATTTCGCCAACGAATACTTCGATTTCAAGAATGGACTCGACCGCAAGGGACGCGAAGGTTTCCGTCGGGGTGTGACAGAAGGTGATATTTCGCCTCGCGCCATGCTTGCCGCTACTTTCGCATTGCTGGCATTCGCATGTGCCGTAGGATGTACGCTCATCATCTGGGGCGGCTGGTGGCTTATTGCCGCAGGGGCGGCAATAGCTGTCTTCGCGATGGCATATTCGGCTGGCCCTTTGCCTCTGTCACACCACGGTCTCGGAGAAGTGGCGGTGATTATCTTTTTCGGCATAGTGCCGGTTACTCTGACGGCTTATGTGCAGGCTCAGTCCTGGATGACACTGCCTGTTGCGCTTCCGGTGTCGGTGGCAATAGGACTGATGGGGGCAAATGTGCTTATCGTAAACAACTACCGTGACGCCGATGACGACAGGGCTGTCAACAAAAAGACAACAGCCGTGATTTTTGGAAGAGGAGTCATGGGGAAGGTATATTTCATCAACGGAATAATCGCTACGGTGCTCATCGTCATTGCCACTATCTCACGAATGCCTTTGGTCTGGCAGGCAGGCGCGCTGCTCTATGCCAACCTGCACTATATGCTATGGGTGAAACTGACTCATCTCGAAGGTTCTCAGCTGAATCCCGTGCTCGGACAGACGGCGATGCTGATGTTCGCACTGTCGTTGTGGCTGACTCTTGCCTTAGGCATAAACGCCTTGTGATAATGTAGCCGATAAAACACATTGATATGTAGAAACCGTTTAATATATCATACATAATTATGCCCGAACAACAACAAAAATATAAGAAAAGACCCGCATACGAACCGATCCGCCAGGATCCCACCGGAAAACTTCCTCCTCGCGACACGGACCTTGAAGAGGTTGTGATAGGTGCCCTTATGCTTGAGAAGGACGCATACATGAACGTAAGTGACATTCTCACACCTGACGCTTTCTACGATCCTGTCAACGCCAAGATATATGACGCGATATGCACGCTCGGTTTCAACCAGCGTCCCATCGACATGATGACCGTGACAGAACAGCTTCGCCAGAACGGCGAGCTTGAGAATGTAGGCGGCGCGGTGCATATAACGGAACTTACCGCACGCGTCTATTCGGCGGCAAATATCGAATATCACGCCAAGATAATTGCCCAGAAATATCTTGCGAGACGCCTTATATCCTTTGCCTCGAAAATCGAAGCTGACGCTTTCGACGAGAGCAATGACGTCGATGATCTCCTGCAGGCGGCGGAAGGACAGCTTTTTGAGATCTCCCAGACTCACCTTAAGAGAGAAGTCACACAGATCGACCCGGTCATCAACCTTGCCATAGAACAGATACAGACAGCCGCCAATGCCGAAAGCGGTCTCTCCGGACTTCAGACAGGATACCACGGTCTCGACAAGATGACTTCAGGATGGCAGGCGTCAGACCTTATCATCATCGCCGCACGTCCGGCAATGGGTAAGACCGCGTTTGTGCTCTCGATGGCAAAAAACATGTCGGTAGACTACAGCATTCCGATTGCCATATTCACCCTTGAGATGGCTAATGTGCAGCTTCTTAAACGTTTGCTCAGTAACGTGGCGGACCTTGAGGGTGAGAAAATCAAAGCAGGTAACCTTACCGACGAGGAATGGAATCGCCTGAACACACGTCTCCGTGGAGTCTATGGCGCACCACTCTATCTTGACGAGACGCCGGGACTCTCAATAACCGAGCTGCGCACCAAGGCAAGAAGACTCGTCAGGGAACACGGTGTGAAAATGATAATGATCGACTACCTCCAGCTTATGAACGCCACCGGCATGAAATTCGGAAGCCGCGAGCAGGAGGTGTCCACAATATCCCGATCTCTGAAGGCACTCGCCAAGGAGCTTAATATACCGATCATAGCCCTTTCACAGCTTAACCGAAGCACAGAGACCCGTGAAGACAAACGCCCTGTACTCTCAGACCTCCGTGAATCCGGAGCCATCGAGCAGGATGCGGATATGGTATGCTTTATCCACCGTCCGGAATATTACACAAGGAGCACGGAAGATGCCGAAGGAAACGACATCCGAGGCAAAGCGGAGCTTATCATCGCCAAGCACCGAAGCGGTGCGGTTGGTACGGTCGACCTCCGTTTCGTATCTAAATTCGCAAGATTCGAAAACTGGGAGGAAGGTTATCAGATGATGCGCGAGACTCTTGACGAGGTAAACACCACGCGCCGTCTCGAATCAAGAATGAATTCCGAATCGAATGAAGAAAAATCGGGTGGAGACTCTTTCGGCACCGACGGCTTTACATTCGGACCCTCTTCCGGCAATTCATTCTCTTCACCGATGCCCGACATAATGCCGGGACCGGGAGAAAGTCCGGTGCCATTCTGACAGATACCGGTCGACTTAACGACACTTGCAGGTCATTTCAAGGCGGAGTCTGTCATTTCAAGGCGGAAGAGAGGATATGCTCAAGATCCATCGGGGAGATTTTCACGCTGAGCGAGCCATCGCGGGCAACGGAGATCCCCCCTGTCTCTTCGCTGACTATGACACAGATGGCATCAGTGACCTGACTCATACCCAAAGCCGCACGATGACGCAGACCGAGGCTCTTCGGAATATTCATGTCGTGGCTCACCGGAAGGATGCAGCCTACTGACTTGATGCGACGGTCGGCTATTATCATCGCACCGTCGTGCAGCGGTGAGTTCTTGAAAAAGATGTTCTCTATCAGACGCACGTTGATATCCGCGTCGATAATATCGCCGGTGTTCTCATAATCCGCAAGAGGCACCTTGCGCTGGAAAACAATCAGCGCGCCTGTCTTCGATTTCGCCATAGACATGCAGGCATAGACAACACTCATAACACGCGAATGCTCCTGCTCCTCGTTATCCTCATGATGACGGAACAACTTCCGGAACACTGTCCATCTTCCTCGGCTGCCGATATCTATAAGGAAACGTTTGATCTGATCCTGAAACAGAATCACAAGAACAATGAGACCTATGCTCATGAACTTGTCGACTATTGTGCCGGTGAGGCGCATGTTGAATATCTCGAAAGAGATCACCCAGATGGCGATAAAGGCAAGAACGCCATAGAAGAGCGACAGAGTGCCGCTGTTTTTCATCAGCCTGTAGAGATAGTAGAGCATCAGCGCCACTATCAATATATCAACTATATCCTTGATTCCGAAAGAAAGCATTATTTATCGTTTTTTAGCAGTTCCATGAGCTTCACTGTCTCTACGGCATTGCGGACATCATGCACACGCAGAATGTCCGCGCCATTGAGCAAGGCAACCGTGTTGAGTGCCGTTGTGCCGTTGGCAGCCTCCGCCGGCGTGATACCCAAAGGCTTCCATATCATGGTTTTCCTTGAGATTCCGGCAAGCACGGGAGCACCTGTAATCCGGAACTCGCGAAGATCGGCAAGAAGACGGTAATTCTGCTCCACGGTCTTGGCAAATCCGAAACCGGGGTCTATTATCACATCCGACACACCTTTCGAACGCAGCTCGGAAATCCTGAACGCAAGATCTGTCAATGTGTCTGCAGAAACATCATTGTAATCGGTCAGAGTTCCCATTGTCTTCGGCGTTCCCCGCATATGCATCAGGACATATGCCACCCTCAGATCAGCCACAGTGTCCCACATCACCGGGTCAAGAGTGCCGCCTCCAATATCATTGACAATACTGACTCCCCACTCCTCGACACAGCGCCGTGCAACCTCGGCGCGGAAAGTATCTACCGACACTATCGCCTCCTGCCAGACGGAACGAACGACCTCAAGACCGGAGGCAAGACGGGAGTATTCCTCTTCCGGCGAGACTTCTTCCGCTCCGGGACGCGAAGAATAACCTCCGATATCCAGAATGTCCGCACCCTCCTCACGCATGCATGCCACGCGTTCCGCAATCGCCTTGCTGCCCGAAACACGGCTGCCGCTGTAGAAGCTGTCGGGAGTCACGTTCAAAATTCCCATCACTTTCGGCACGTCAAAAGAAAGCAGACGCCCCCCTGCATTTATTGAAGGTGTTATATGCGGATTCATTGATTTATTCCTCTTAAATTTATTCTGTTTCCTCACTTTCACTTTGCACATCCGGCAGGTCCTATGCCTATTTGGCAACTCATTGCCGAGAGACATACATAATGATCAGTCTCCGATATCAGAAGTCCGGACAGAAACTTTAGCGAAATTAACAAAAAACTTTCATAATTAAAAAATAAGTTGTAATTTTGCAGTCGGTTTTGCAATCTCTGATAAGACGGGATAAAGAATAACCCTGCAAAGGGTTGTTTCAAGGGGTTGTCCCCCGCTTCCCTGAAAGAAGCTTATTTATATTGCAAATAATTTAAACGTCATAACAAAAATGGATTTAATCAAAATTGCAGAGGAGGCATTTGCCACTCCCAAGAAAGAATTCGACTCATTCGGCCCCGGCGACACAGTGACTGTGGCATATCGTATCAAAGAGGGTAACAAGGAGCGTATCCAGCAGTATCGCGGTGTCGTGATCAAAATCAACGGTCAGGGCGACAAGAAGCGTTTCACTGTACGCAAGATTTCAGACGGTATCGGCGTTGAGCGTATCTTCCCGATGGAATCTCCTTTCATCGAGTCAATCACAGTTATGAAATACGGCAAAGTGCGCCGTGCCAAACTTTATTACCTCCGCAACCTCACAGGTAAGAAAGCACGCATCAAAGAGCGCTATGTCAAGAAAAACAAGGAGAACAACTAATTTTCTCCCCAGTAAAAAACGAATATGCAACCCGTCCTTTTTCAGGGCGGGTTGTTATTTTGAGAAAAAATAGCTAATTTTGCGTTATATCTCAAGGAGGGTTCTCATACTCTCCCGTCATGCCCGCATATGGGTCGGAAAGTAAGAAAAGAAAACTATATATCATGTCTAAAAAAGCATTACTGATTATCCTCGACGGATACGGCATCGGTGACCACAAGAAAGACGATGTCATCTTCAACACTCCCACTCCCTACATAGACAGCCTCGTGGCTGAATATCCCCATTCCCAGCTTCAGGCAAGCGGAGAAAACGTAGGTCTGCCTGACGGACAGATGGGCAACTCCGAGGTCGGACACCTCAACATCGGTGCAGGACGCGTGGTCTATCAGGATCTCGTAAAAATCAACCGCGCCATAGCAGACGGTTCATTCGCAGAGAATCAGGAAATCAAGAACGCATTCACATATGCCCAGAAAAACGGTGTGCCTATCCACTTCATGGGTCTGGCATCTGCCGGCGGCGTGCATTCCTCTTTAGGTCATCTCTACGCTCTTTGCGACACAGCAAAGGCTTATGGTCTGGACAAGGTGTTCATCCACGCCTTCATGGACGGTCGTGACACTGACCCCAAAAGCGGTGCAGGATTCCTTCAGGAAATCCAGGATCACTGCAAACAAAGCACCGGAACAATCGCGAGTGTCGTGGGCCGCTACTACGCAATGGACCGTGACCACCGCTGGGAACGCATAAAAGACGCCTACAACCTGCTCGTTTACGGAGAAGGTAAACACGCCGACAATATGGTCAAGGCTGTTGAGGAATCATACGCAGAGGGCGTTACCGACGAATTTATCAAGCCTATAGTCAACGACCGTGTAGACGGCCGCATAGGCGCAGGACATGTGGTGATTTTCTTCAATTACCGCAATGACCGCGCAAAGGAACTTACCACAGTGCTCACCCAGCATTCCGAAGACGGAATGAATCCGATACCGGATCTTCAGTATTACTGCATGACTCCCTATGACGATTCTTTCAAAGGCGTGCATATCCTCTTCACCAAATCGGATGTGCCAGACACTTTGGGTGAATTCCTTTCAAGAGAAGGAAAGAAACAGCTTCACATAGCGGAGACTGAAAAATACGCACACGTTACATTCTTCTTCAACGGAGGCAAGGAGGAACCGTTCCCCGGCGAAGACCGCATTCTTGTGCCATCGCCGAAGGTCGCCACCTATGACCTGCAGCCGGAAATGAGCGCGCCGGAAGTGACCGACAAACTCGTAGAGCAGATCGACAGCGAGAAATACGACTTTATCGTCGTGAACTTCGCCAACGGCGATATGGTGGGACACACAGGTGTGTATTCAGCTATCGAGAAAGCGATCGCCACTCTCGACAAATGCGTTGAGAAAACAGTGGAAGCAGCCAAGAGACATGGCTATGAGACCATCATCATCGCTGACCACGGCAACGCCGACCACGCTCTCAACGAAGACGGCTCCCCGAACACGGCACACTCTCTGAACCCAGTGCCTTTCATCTACATCGGCTCACACAAAGACGCCAAGGTGAAAAACGGCATTCTGGCAGACGTGGCTCCATCTCTGCTCAAACTCATGGAACTTCCCCAGCCTAAAGACATGACCGGAGAAGACTTGATCTCATATTAAACCCAGAACTTGATTCAATAATATTTAAGGTCTTTAAGGTCTCTAAAAGTCCTTAAAGACCTTAAAGTCTTTAAAGACCTTAAAGACCCTAAAGTCCCTAAAGACCCTAAAGTCTTTAAAGACCCTAATATTTTCAACTTAAATCGAAGTCATAAATTTCAAAATTCTATGAAGAAAGCTTTTATATCACTCTTCCTTCTGACGGCAGGCGTATTCGCGTCTTCCGCAGAAAACCTTGTGATTCTCACGACCAACGACACCCATTCAAACATTGATTTCGACAATAACGGACGCGGTGGAATACTCCCGCGCAAAGCCATCATAGACTCCGTGCGCAAGGCGGAAAAGAATGTGATACTCGTCGATGCCGGCGACATGGTTCAGGGAACACTCTATTTCAAATATTTCAAGGGTGACGTGGAATACCCGATTTTCAACATGATGGATTATGACATCAGGATTCTCGGAAACCATGAATTTGACAACGGACTTGAGGAACTTGCCAAATATTGGAAAGATGTAAAAGCCACACGCCTCTCGGCAAACTACGATTTCAGCAAGACCCCTGCCAGGGGACTGTTCAAGCCATATGTAATCAAGAAAGTCGGGAAAAAGAAAATCGGTTTCTTCGGCATAAATGTAGATCCTGAAAGTCTTATATCGAAAGAGAACTACGAAGGAATGAAATATTACGATGCCATCGAGACAGCCAACAAAACTGCGGCAATGTTGCGCGACAAAGAAAAATGCGACCTCGTTGTGGCTGTGACACACATCGGGTACGAAGCTATTCCCGGCAAAGCCTCGGATATGGAAATGGCGCGCCGCAGCAAGGATATAGACATTATAATTGGCGGTCATTCGCATACGTTTGTAGACCCCGCCACTCCCGAAGCGACACCATACTGGATCAACAATGCCGTCGGCAAGCCCGTGCTGGTGACACAAACCGGAAAATACGGCAGGAATGTAGGATATATCAATATCGACCTTGACGACATAAAGGACCGGAAGTTCGATTACGAGTATATCCCGGTGACCGACCGCTTCTCACCCGATGCATACGACAAGAATATCGAGCGTTTCCTTGCGCCTTTCAAACACGCCGTTGATTCGGTAAACTCCAACATCGTGGCGTGGAGCCTACAGGATATGTCGAACAGCGGACGCACCGGTGCCTACCCGAACTGGACAGCTGATTTCGGTCTGGATTTCGGAAGACATATAGCCGACAGCATCCGTTCGGCAAAAGGTGATTTCCCGCAGATAGATCTGTCGATAATGAATGTCGGTGGAATACGCCAGCCGATGAAGAAAGGTGCTGTGACAGAAGGTCAGATCCTGTCTACATTCCCGTTCTCAAACCATATGACAATCATAGAAATCAAGGGGAAGGACATTATAGACGCACTTAAGATCGCAACCGCCAAGGGGGGTGAGGCGGTAAGTGCCAACATACGCGTTGTCACCAACGGGAAAGGAAATCTGCAGAAGGTGATTATCGATGGCGAGGAGATGAATCCGGAAAAAATGTACACACTGGCAACCATCGACTATGTGGCAAACGGCAACGATGACCTTGTGTCCATGGCAAACAACCGCATGCTATGGCAGAGTAAACATGAAATGTGCGTATATGTGCTCGGATACCTCAAACACCTCACAGAACTCGGAATTCCTGTAAGTTCAGATCCGGAAAGCAGATTTGTTGAGAATGTGAAAATTGAAATCGACCGGTTTCTGAGCGAAAAGAACCAACCGTAACAATAACTGAATCATGAAAAAGCTCTTGCTTGCAGTTCCGGCAATAACGGCTCTGCTTCTTTCGGGAAGCGGATGCACTGCGAAACGGCAACAGGAAGAGCAGAAACAGATCGCACCCGTCGAAAAAAGCGATCTTACCGAATCCGCATACAGCTGCGCCGACTCCGTCATCCGGACAATGAATCCGGAGCGGAAAGCGGCGCAGCTTTTTATGCCAGCCGTCTATGCTTCGTCTGATCCATACACTCTGGCGCGGATACGCGAATATGCCCATATCGGTGTAGGAGGACTGATTCTGCTGAAAGGAGACACGAGATCGGCGGCGATTATAGCCGACTCTCTCGCACACTGGTGCGAGACACCTCCGTTTATCGCGATTGATGCCGAATGGGGACTCGCCATGAGACTGAAAGACGCGCCGGAGTTTCCGGTAAACTCAAGAATTTCCGAAGACGCGGATGAGGAAACATTATACGAATACGGAAGAGAAATGGCGAGAGAGTGTCGCAGAATAGGAATAAACATGGTTCTCGGTCCGGTGCTTGACATCACTACAGAGGGAACCTACATCGGCAGAAGATCATTCGGTCCGGATCCGGATCGTGTCTCTGTTCTCTCCATATCATATGCACGCGGACTGGAAAGCGGAAATGTGATGAGTGTCGCAAAACATTTTCCCGGACACGGAGCCGCAAGCGTGGACACCCACCGCATGAAAGCGAATATCGACCGCAGTCTGCAGAGTCTCGACAGCGTAGATCTCCAGCCCTTCCGCAGATATATCGAACAACAGTTGTCAGGAATCATGATCGGACATCTCGCGTTTCCTGCGATTGACCCTCAGATGCTCCCCGCAGCTGTATCGCGCCCCGTAATCACAGACCTACTCAGAACAGACCTCGGATTTGACGGACTCGTGCTGACAGACGCCATGAACATGCTCGGTGCCGAAGGATATGGCGCAGACAAGGCTGTGGAAGCGGGCGCAGATATTATTCTTGCGCCCAAAGACACGCGGCGGGAGATTAAAAACATAATTGCCGCAATGGAACGCGGAGACATCACCGAACCGGACATAGACATGCATCTACGCAGAATACTGTTCAGGAAATTTCTACTGAAAGCCGGATACAAGCCTGAAACGGAGATGCCCGACAGTGTCAACAAGGTTCTTAACTCACCGGAAGCAGAGCGTATCCGCAAAAGACTGATGATTCAGAACCTGCCTTGATCCCGATATGAATAAAAACCGGAAGCCGTGATTATAAGATGGTCGAGAAACCTTAGATCCATTGACTCGCATCCTTTGCGGAGTTTCTCCGTAATACGGTCATCGTCCACACTCGGCATCGTATTGCCCGAAGGATGGTTGTGACACAGCATCACACCTTGCGCATCGCGCAGCAATGCCTCTTTTATTATCTTTTTAAGATCGAAGACCGAAGCGACCGCACTCCCGCGGGTCATCTTCTCTTTTGAGATTATTTCATTTCGGCGATTCAGATATATCGCCCATATCTCCTCATGCGGAAGATTGCCGATTTCATGGCGCATTACATCATATACATCGCGGGAGCAACCGATTTTCACGCGATTTCCTACCGTCTCGCCGCAATAACGGCGTATAAGCTCCATGACAGCTTCGATCTGAAGGGCTTTTGTTGTGCCGATTCCTTTGACTTTCATAAAGCTGCCGCGCTCCATTCTTTCGAGGTTGAAGAGCTTGTTGTCGCAGGAACGCATCAGATCCCTGCACATTTCCGTGATAGGTTTGCCCGGGAGTCCCGTGCGAAGGACAATAGCCCAGAGATCAGCTGTCGGAAGCACTTTGCAACCATGCTTCAACGCGCGCTCCCGCGGCTGGTCATCCGGTGACATTTCCTTGACGGTTAGCGTATGCGCCACCGGACATGACGAATCATAATCCTTCATTGCTTCCCTTTCTGATTTCAATTTCCTTGGAAACATCGCGTCCCTTGCCAAGTATTATCTTGGAAAAGTATGCCTTTATAAAACCGCTGCCATAACCTGTAAGCTGCACCATCGCGGCGCCTACACCCATCGAGGCTATTTTCAGACTACGCGTGGCGATAATGCCACCGATCCACAATGCGATTATATAGAGCAACAAAGGCAACAATAGCCATTTGCAGAAAAAAGAGCCTATGACAAGAAGTGCCGCACCTGTCGTGAACACGGCAGGCAGCCAATGCACAAGCTTCATGGAACCGGGATAAAGCAATTCAAGAGTTATTCGAGACATGCCGAATACATGAACCTGCTTCCAGAATTTCTTCATGTCCACACGCCTTTTGTGATAGACATAGACATCAGGATAGAGAGAGATTCTGAATCCGGCGTTACGTATGCGCGTGCTCATGTCAATGTCTTCACTGAACATCTCCCTGAAGCCACCGACCTTTTCATAGACCTCGCGGGAGAAGCCCATATTGAAGGTGCGCGGAGTGAATTTCTCCATCGAGACTTTGCCGCCGCGTATACCGCCGGTGGTAAGGAATGAGGTCATTGCGTAATTTATCGCTTTCTGCGTATCCGAGAATGAATCATGGGCGGCATCCGGACCTCCGAAACAGTCAACAGGATTCTCCGCAATGCTTTTTCTGAGTCCGGCAATATAGCCGGGGGGTAAAATGCAGTCGGAGTCGACAAAGACAAAAAAGTCTCCGTCGGCTCCGGCTATTCCGTAATTCCGGGCGATGCTGCGCCCTTCGTTAGATTTTTTCCAATATTTGAGCCTCAGCCCCTCCGGACCTTTGCCATCGGGAAGTGAAAGCTGGGTTGAGCCATCCTCGACAAGTATTATCTCGAATCCTTTGTCGGTCTGGCATTCAAGGCTTCGGAGGAGGTCAGCAACCTCTTCACGCCTGTTATACACAGGCACGATAATTGAAAACAATATCTCCTTTGCCTCTTTCATGAGTCGCTATGCAGGTGTTACGCCTTGACGCGGCCAACGTAGCTGCCGTCGCGGGTATCGATCTCGATAAGCTCGCCCTCGTTGATGAAGAGAGGCACTCTTACGGTAGCACCGGTCTCGACTGTAGCCGGCTTGAGTGTATTTGTTGCCGTATCGCCTTTAAGTCCTGGCTCTGTGTATGTGATCTTTAGAACCGTCTTCATAGGCATTTCGGCATAGAGAACGGTATTGGTTGAAGAATCGCTTACAACCTCCACTGTGTCACCTTCTTTCATGAAAGCAGCGCCTGTCACGAGATCCTTGCTGATTGGAATCTGCTCGAAAGTCTCGTTGTTCATGAAGATATCGTCTTCGCCATCGGCATAAAGATACTGGTAGGGACGACGCTCCACACGTACGTCTTCAAGTTTCTCGCCGATGTTGAAACGGCGTTCGATCACGCGACCGTCAACCACGTCTTTAAGTTTTGTGCGCATGAATGTGTTTCCCTTTCCGGGCTTTACGTGAAGAAACTCCACGCAGAAATAGAGACGGCCGTCGAGACGGATGCAGGTGCCGTTCTTGATGTCCTGAGCGTTCATCATATCTTTTATGTCTGTTGTTATGTTTATAATTATGCCGCAAATTTAGTAATTTTTTTTCACACGCCGAAACTGACCGCCGGACAACATGGAAAATTAACATAAAAAATGACGTAAATTTGTGTTTTGCCTGATTTTTGATTCCTAAAATTTGGCTATTCGAAAATGATTAGTTAATTTTGCACTCCGAATGCGAACTACACATTCTTTACCGAAAAAAATTAAAATTATCATAAAATGAAAAGAACTTTTCAACCCTCCAACCGTCGCAGAGTCAACAAACATGGCTTCCGCGAGAGAATGGCTACCAAAGATGGCCGTAAGGTTTTGGCTCGTCGTCGCGCCAAAGGTCGCGCTTCGCTCACAGTTTCCGACCACATCGCCGGCAAGTAATCCCAACGATTGTCGGGGAAAAAGGATTCCCAAACAATATGGAGCGGTTCGATATCGAACCGCTCCATATTGTTTAAGTCCTATATACACCCACTTTTGAAAAGAAATTTGCCCAAAATCAGTGAGTTATTCGCTATTCGTTAGACTTTTCGGGATTTTTTTAATCCAATATTTATTCCAACGCGAAATGCCTCATTTTGCCGGATCTTAGGCGCGACGGCTCGACTTTGGCAGCCACTCTGCCGTTGTGATTTGCTTCGAATTTATTATTTTTGCACTATCAATCACAGCGCAATATTGCCAAATTGCTAATATTTAACATCTTATAAGAATTGATAGGATCAGTAGGGTTTGCGATATTTGGTGGGATCATTGAGTTCTTCAAGGATGGATAGATAGGAGGCGTAACGGCTCTCCGAGATTATGCTTTGCTCCACGGCGGGAATCACCGCGCAACCTGGTTCTCCGGTGTGTTTACAGTCTGAATAACGGCATCCACATCCTATACGGAAGATCTCGGGGAAGAAATGAGACACCTCCTCAGGCTTAAAGTCTATGGTTCCGAATCCTTTGACACCGGGAATGTCTATGATTTCTCCTCCGCCGGGAACAGATATCATCTCCGAGAAGGTAGTGGTGTGCATGCCGGTGCGGTGCATGTCTGAAATCTTTCCGGTCTTCAGACAGGTTCCCGGCACTATCGCGTTGATGAGGGATGACTTGCCGACACCGCTGTTTCCGGCAAAGAGTGTTGTCTTACCTCTCAATTCTTCCACAAGAGATCCAAGACCATAACCGGTCTGCGCGGAAACCTCGAATACTGGATAACCGATCGAGCGGTAAAGACCCGCCACAAGATCACCGAGCATACGGTCGTCTTCATCCCAGAGGTCTGTCTTGTTGAGGACTATCATCGCCGGAACGGAATATGCCTCGGCTGTGGCAAGAAAACGGTCTATGAAGGTTGTGGGGGTCTGCGGGTCACGCAATGTCGCAACCAAAGCCGCGCAATCGAGATTAGCGGCAAGAATATGGGATTCCTTTGAAAGATTCGACGCACGTCTTATGATATAGTTGCGACGTGGAGAAATAGCTGTTATATAATCTGCATCCTCCGCCGAACCCGCTACTGTGACGCGATCCCCTACGGCAACGGGGTTTGTGGTCCGTATACCCCTGATCCTGAAATTGCCTTTCACCCGGCAGGAAGTCTCCTCGCCGGAATCGAGCCTGACCACATAGGAAGAACCTGTGTTCCTGATCACTGTTCCCTCTCCTTTTATAATTGAAGAAACATCTCTATTTTTTGATTTCATAACACAAAATTAACTTATTTCTTAACAATTTCAGTCAATAGGTTGTTAAAAATATAGCAAATTAAGATAAATTGACCGTCAAAAACGTTATAAATTTTGCAGTTTGACAAAAATTAGCCAACTTTGCAATCGTAAAACACTAATTTAAATTATAAGAGGAAATGAACATTGAATCAATTGGAACATGGGCAGGCGAGGTGTATAAGGCACTTGACTCGTCTGATACCCGCATGCTTGGTTTCAAAGCCGTAAAGAAAGCGACCAAGCTCAAGAAAGATGAAATCATGGCAGCCCTCGGCTGGCTCGGACGCGAAGGAAAGATTGTAATCGCCCAAAATGACGAAGACATCGTTATCACTTTAGTCTGAAACAATCAAAGTATGCAGGATGACTATCCTGCATGCCAACCGGATAACAGATACGGCGGAGTTTAAAACTCCGCCGTATCTGTTATCCGGTTGGCATATTCATCCGTGCCTGTGTCTGCGGCAACTGTCATTTTCTGAAAGGCACCGACCAAATTACCCTGACAGGCACAAGTTGCCCTTCGTGCATGCCCGGAGTCCATTCGGGCATCTTGCTCATAATCCTTATCGCCTCCTGGTTAAGGGAATGCTCCACACCTTTGAGAATGGAGATATGGCTTACGGAACCATCGGTATTGACAACAAACGAACATGTAACCCTGCCCTGTATCCCTTTTTTATATGCCTCGGCAGGATACTGCCTGTTTTCATTTATAAATGCCACAAGCTTGGCGTCACCGCCGGGAAAACTCGGTTTTTTCTTCACATAATCATATTCGTACACCTCCATGTAGACTTTGGCTCCGGAGGCACCGTTGCCAGCCTTGACACGGCATGTCTGCGCATTGCATTCTCCCGCCCACATCAGCGATATAAAACCAAACAAAAGCGATATATATAGATGGATTCGTGTCATTCAGTTTAAATTTGCGTGAAATGTATATTATTCGGATGCAAATTTAAAATGTTAGATTCAATAAATCAACCGCCATACACTTAAATATCGTTAATAATTTTTAAACGGATGCCGGAGACGCGGCATATCATGAAACGCTGTTCAGCATCCGGACATTCCGTAACGAGACAACGAAAGCCGTTTCATCGGTAAATATGGCGGAAGATTATACGAAGAAAGAGGGTTTTGACGTTAATAGAAAGATGAAATTCGCGGACAAACTGAAAATATACGCTACCGCACTGATTGCTTCGGGACTGTCTTTTACGGCAGTAGCCCAGCTGACGTCTTCCGGTTATGGCTTTCTTGACATACCGGTATCTTCACATGTGCACGCTCTGGGCGGGGTAAACAGCGCGATAATCGACAATGACATCATGTTCGTTGACCAGAATCCGGCTCTGCTGGGTCCGGAAATCGGAACGCAGGCTGCCGTTTCATATATGCACTATATCGGTTCCGGAAATTTCGGCGGTGCTCGTTTCGGGATGCCGGCAGGAGAGCGCGGAGCATGGGCGGCAGGCATTCGTTATCTCAACTATGGTGCGTTCGACGGATACATGCCCGACGGAACAGCCACTGGATCTTTCACTCCTGCCGACATCGTGTTTGAAGGTTCATATTCACATGACATCACCGACAGACTCCGTGGCGGCATAAACTACCGCATGATATACAGCAATTACGAGCAGTACAATGCATTCGCAATGGCTGTGGATCTGGGCATAAACTATTATAACGAGGAGAAAGACCTCTCTTTTTCCGCCGTACTCACCAATATGGGAGGACAGATAAAACGTTTCGACTCGGAATATAACCGCCTGCCGTTTGATTTCCGTCTCGGTTACATGCAGACAATCGGATCGTCTCCTTTCCAGATCTCTATAAACGCCTGGCATCTGACACGCTGGAAACTTCCCTATTATTCACACGACAAAAACGATACGGAAAAGAGACAGGAGATAAAATCAGGCTTTTTCTCGGATCTGTTCAGGCATCTTGTGTTCGGTCTGCAATATTCTCCATCCGAACGCTTCTATCTCGGCATAGGATATAACTACAAGACGAGAACGGACATGTCGGCATATCAACGGAATTTTCTGTCAGGATTCACCCTTGGCGGCGGCATACGCGTGCGAAGCTTCGGCTTCGGCGTCTCCTATGCGATGCCTCACAAATCAGCTTCAACGCTGATGCTCAACCTAAACTGGATTATCCGGGAATTTTAAACAGTTTATAAAAACTTTTTACATACCCCTGTTGTTTATTTAGTAAATAAACAGAAATCGTTAAGGTTATGGATACGAAGGAAAAACACATCAGGGAAAACGAATCCGAACTCAAAAGAGAGATTCGTGAAGCACGCGAAGGCTATGTCAATCCCATGGCCGAAGGTCTCAAAGCCAATGGCAAGATACGGAAAAACAATAGTACAAGAAAAACCAACCGTCTCTGGTTGTGGCTCGGCATACTTATACTGATCTTTATCCTCATATGGTGGCTCTTCTCTATAGGTACGTTCAATGATCTCATAGGCACTGCCAACGGATAATCACAGACACCCACACCCGGCCATTCATGGTTCTTATAAAGGGCGCTTTTTTTCAGATGGACCGGGAAAACGAAGACCTCAGGAACACTCCCGAGGTCTTTTTTAATTTATATTTATAACGAGACGTTCTCTCAAAGGGGCTTCGCGCCTACCGGAGCCGAACGCCTTTCTTGTCTTTATAACGTCTCGTATCTGCCTATGGTTCAACTGCGGCTTGCACGCTTACGCTCGTTCTCATCAAGAATAACCTTTCTCAGACGGATATGGTTGGGGGTTACCTCAACATACTCATCTTCCTTGATATATTCGAGTGCCTCCTCAAGAGAGAAGACAACCGGGGGAACGATGCGAGCCTTGTCGTCAGCACCCGACGCACGCATGTTTGTAAGCTTCTTCGACTTCGTGACGTTGACTACAATGTCGTTCTCTTTGGCGTTCTCGCCCACGACCTGACCGGCATACACATCTTCCTGCGGGAAAATGAAGAAACGGCCGCGGTCCTGAAGCTTGTCGATGGCGTAGGCGTAGGCTGTGCCCGCCTCCATCGCTATCAGAGAACCGTTTGTGCGACGCTCTATATCACCCTTCCACGGCTGATACTCAAGGAAACGGTGAGCCATGATGGCTTCTCCGGCTGTAGCGGTAAGCACATTGTTGCGCAAGCCGATGATGCCGCGCGAGGGTATATGGAATTCGATGTCTATGCGGTCGTTGCGAGTATCCATCGATATGATATCCCCCTTGCGGCGGGTGACCATATCCACGACCTTCGATGAATATTCTTCAGGAACGTTGATTGACAATGCCTCGATCGGCTCGCATTTCTTGCCATCGATTTCCCGGATGATGACCTGCGGCTGACCGACCTGCAGCTCATATCCCTCGCGGCGCATCGTCTCTATCAGAATAGAAAGATGCAGCACTCCGCGTCCGAACACAGTCCATTTGTCTTCATTCACGCTTTTCTCCACTCTTAGCGCAAGGTTTCTGTCAAGCTCTTTCTCAAGACGGTCGTTGATATGGCGTGATGTCACGAATTTGCCGTCTTTACCGAAAAACGGCGAGTCATTGATTGCAAATGTCATCGACATAGTAGGCTCGTCGATTGCGATACGCGGCAGCGGTTCCGGATTGTCAAAAAGAGTGAGGGTGTCGCCGATCTCGAAGTTGTCGAGACCTACAATGGCGCAGATGTCGCCGCTTGACACTTCCTGAACCTTCTTGCGCCCCATGCCTTCGAACGTGTGGAGTTCTTTGACCCGCTGGCGCGTCACTGTGCCGTCTTTCTTGCAGAGACCGAGTTCCTGTCCTTCGCGGATTGTGCCTCTGTGCACGCGTCCCACTGCGATACGTCCCACATAATTGCTGAAGTCAAGACTTGTGATGAGCATCTGCGGATCGCCCTCAAGCTGTGTGGGAGCCGGGATATTGTCGATTATCGCATCAAGCACCGCGGTGATGTCCTCTTTAGGCTCACGCCAGTCCGCCGACATCCAGTTCTGCTTCGCCGAACCGTATATCGTAGGAAAATCAAGCTGGTCTTCCGTAGCGTCGAGATTGAACATCAGGTCGAAAACCATTTCATTCACTTCATCGGGACGACAGTTCGGCTTGTCAACCTTGTTTACCACAACAACCGGCTTCAGACCCATCTGAATAGCTTTCTGCAGCACGAAACGAGTCTGGGGCATCGGTCCCTCGAATGCATCTACAAGCAGCAGACAGCCATCTGCCATATTGAGCACACGCTCCACCTCACCTCCGAAATCCGCGTGTCCGGGAGTGTCTATGATATTGATCTTCGTGCCCTTATAATTGATTGATACGTTTTTAGAAAGGATTGTTATGCCGCGCTCGCGCTCCAGATCGTTATTGTCGAGAATTAACTCTCCGGCATTCTGGTTCTCTCTGAAGAGATGACCGGCAAGGAGCATCTTGTCTACAAGTGTCGTTTTGCCATGGTCGACATGCGCGATTATCGCGATATTTCTTATATTCTGCATACCTTTGTTTGTTTCAGTCTGCAAAATTACAAAAAAATCCCCTACTTCATGTTATAAAACATAATTTATTTCACTTGATTCATTCTTGTTACACGTGTTACACGTCCGGATACACGTTTCATACCCCTTTGCGCGCATTATCGAAACCTATCTCAGGCAACCCTGCCACCCTGTCAGAAAGGATAGCCGATTGCCAGATGGAAGGCGAATGCCTTCTTGAAGGCGATGTTGAAATAATGGTTCGTGCCGTTGTAATACGGGGCGTGGAGACCATAGCCGAGATCACCGCGAAGCACAAGCATCCCGATGTCGACTCGCAGTCCGACTCCGGTGCCGAGCGCGAGATCCCGCAAAAAAGTCTTGCCGCACAGTTTGCCTCCGGGGCGTGCCGGATCATTCTCGAGAAGCCAGATATTGCCGGCATCCAGGAATACGGCACCGTGCAAGATACTGACTATCGGGAACCGGTATTCGGTGTTCAATTCCAGTTTGAATGTTCCTGTCTGGTCGAAATACCCGTTCTGCATGTTTGTTGGCGGGCGGTAACTTCCCGGTCCGAGCGACCTCACGGTGAAAGCCCTTATAGAGTTTGCCCCTCCTATATAAAACTGCTCGGAATAAGGCACTACCTTTGAATTGCCGTATGCATGCGCGGCACCTATGAGGACTCGCGATACGAGCCATTGGTCTGTGCCTCTGACAAGACGCCGGCTATACACAAGCTGCGCCTGTCCTTTGACAAACTGAGAGAAGGGTGTGCCGAAAAGATGCTTCTCCCCTTTCACTCCGCAAAGGCTGTAGATGCCGTCAAACACGTTGCCCGCCTCAGTCACGGTGGCGGTGAAATTGATTCCGTTGATTTTTTCCCGTTCGAGAAACTTGTCGAGCGTGTAAGTGTAGCTCATCTGAGGAATATACTGGCTCTGGAAGCTCAGTGCCACAGCCGGATTCGCTGCCATTACCGAGTCAAACGCCTCTGTGGTGTGCATGAGCTTGTTGTAGGTGAGTTTGAACAGTGTAAACTGGTTGAGGACATTGCGCGACGGATGCCATTCATAGTTGATTCCGGCATGGAAATCAGCTAATTTGAAATAATGCGGACGGTTCATGATATCCATTCCAAGAGAGATTGTGGTCCAGTTCAGCTCTCTGTCGGTGCGGCGTATGAACCGTGGAGCCAGAAGTCGCGGGAAGGCGAGAGAACCGGTGACACCGAATTCGTAACTGTTGAAGATGCTTCCGCGGTTGCGTCCAGTCTGCCATTCATAATTGGCATTGAACTGCACCGATAGTTTCTCCCCTCCGCCGAAAGTGTTGTTGTTGGTGACTCCGAGCACAAGACCGGGACCAAGATAAGAATTGGACTTATATGCCACGTTGGCTTCAAGCGTGGCTTCCATCGGGCGGTCGAACTGGCATGTTATGTACAAATCAAGACGGGGATCGACCGATGACGTGTCTGCAGGCACCGCCTGCATCTGGATATTGCTGAACATGCCGAGACGAGAGAGTCTTTCCTGCGTGCGGTCCATGTTCCACACCGAGAAGATGCGCCCTTTGCGGAATGTTATGCAAGAGGGTATCACGTTCTTTCGCAGCTTTGCAGGACGATACACAATAAGCTTTCCCTTGTCGGTCTCGATGGTGTCGGGAACGCCCGGATTCTTTGTGCTTCGTCTGAGCACGTAGGTATACACATCCCCTACCCTGTATTGCCGGCGTGCGAGCTCCGGAACATTATCGGCAAGAGATACGCGCAATGCCACCGCATGCGGTGTTATAAGGCTGTCGGCAAGATACTCTATATATTCGGGTCTGAAATAATAATATCCAAGATTTCGGAGTGTATTGGCGATCTTTGTGCGCACAACCTCAAGTGAATCCACACAGAAACGTTCACCTTTGACCAGATATTTGCTCCGCTTGGAGATCGTGTCTATGAGAAATCCGAGTTTTGTTCCGTCGTTTATGTACTGTATACTGTCGATCAGATATGGTTCAGGAAGTTTTGCGTCATATATAACCTTCGCCTTTTTCGGATTCTTTCCGCTTTTCAGGGAATAAGACACTCTTGAACCGAAATAGCCGTTGTTGTCGAGTATGGATTCAAGCATCTTGACACGCACTTCCGGACGGGCGTCACTCACGAGGACGGGCTGCTCGGCAAGTTTTTTGTATATCCATTCTTTTAACCCTTTGGCTGAGTCGTTCATGTGGTTGTAAGCCCACAGTCCTATGGGGAAAGGATTGCGGATATAGGGAGATATGAACGGCCAGGGATTGTTGGGTCTCACATTTACGGCTTTCTGCATGTCTGACACCATCTCCCCCGGAGCCTTGTCTCCGGCGGCGGGAGAGACATTAAGTTTCATTCCGTTATACAGTATCTCGCCATCCTCAAGTTTCGATGTGGTGGAGCATCCCGAAACGATGAAGACCAGTACAAGAGCCGTCAGAACAGGAATATGCATCGGCTTTATATTTTTCATATATGTTTTCTTCTTATTCATCATCATCCTCTTTTCTGATCTTTACATTGCCGGTTGCGGCCGTATCCTTATCCTCACGCAAGATTGTGTCGCCGACGGCGGTTGTGTCGGGATTCTCTTTTTTCCGTCCGCGCCTTATCCGGAAAAGATGAAGCAGATTGTTAAGCTTGCGTTTCATCACGAATCCGGCTCCCGTCTCGGTGATCTCTCCTTCGAGAATACTCTCGAATCCGGTATGCCGGAAGAGTTTTACCGACATATTCACGGTTTCCGTCTGCTTGAGTATGTATTCGGCGGAAATGTCGCTTATAAGGTTCTGGCTGAGATTCTCGTCGGCGGAGGCGTCTGTGGAATAATTTCCTCCGACCTGGATCTTGAACCTGTTGTTGAAAAGGGATTTCGACACCTGGTAGCTGTAGCTCATCTGCGTGCTGTTAGAACCGTCCTGTGTCCTGTCGTACTGGTCTACACCGAAAGAGAGATCTACGCCGCGAATATTCTGCGCCGCCCAGTTGTTGATGGTGGATGCCAGATAACCGTACAGCATACCTGTGCTGAAACCTGGTGTGCCCATCTTGGTGCCTGAACCCGTATAATGACCGGTAAGGACAAGATTCATTGCCGTTGTCTGCCTTTGGTCTGCGCTCATCGACTGCAGTTCGTTCTTGATGCTCGCGTCATCCTCGGTCGACATGTCAAAACTGATTTTCGGAGCATTGAGATTTCCTCCCGCCATCAGTGTCACGAGGAAATTGACCAGCCTGCTGCCTGACCCTTCCGTCACGTTAGTCTTGATATTGTCTGTGGCTACTATGTCAAGTTTCGGATTCATTATGTCTCCTGCCCAGGTCACATGGCTCGATGGCTTGAATGTGAATGTCTTCTCTCCCACCAGCGGAAGGCTGTAGCGGGCAAAACCGTTACCCAGCGTCAGGACTCCGTTGAGACGCATGTCACCCATGTAGTTCTGGAAATAGTTAAGAGTACCGGAGGGCTGCAGCTGCACGCGGTCCCGGCTACTGGTGGAAAGCAGCACCGTCGCCTGCGTTCCGGGAGATATTGTCAGTCCGGCTCTGATTCGCATGGTCGATGTCGGTGCTACGGAATCCGCACCGGCAACCTGAGTGGTGTCATTGAAATTCACGAATTTGACAACGTCATCGGTCGTACCGCCCGATAGCCCCGATTGCACTGTGTTAAGACGATATGTCACATCGGATGTGCCGAGAATATTCAGCTTGGCTTTTATATCCATAAGGTTTGTGGAACCTTTGACAGTGCCGTCGAGATTTATGAACAGTTTTCCGAAAAGGTCTGCTTTCGAACGGCTGTCGCTCTTCACGAGCTGGCAATTGCCGGCAGTAATCCCGAGGTCAAGAAGTATGTTGCCTAACGATTGGGCGTTTACAGAGCCATCAATAGTCAAGGGATTGTCATTTGCCCCGTAGATATCGAATTTGTCGAAATCTATGACACTGCTCCGCACTGTCACCGGGACAGTGTCGAAACTAAGCTTGCATCCTGCCATGGGGATATAGACCGAAGCATCCGCAAATGAGATGTTCCCGTTAAATATCGGTTTTGAGAAAGTTCCGTCCATCCTCATTTCTCCGTTGAGGTTTCCAGAAAGAGTCGCCATGTTGTCAAGGAAAGGATTGGCGAGTTTCAACGGGAATTCCGTCAGGCGCACTCCTATACTGTCAGGGGTCATTCCTGCTGTCGAGTCTTTGCGGACATTGGCATATGCTGCAATTGCCGGTTCGCCGTTTATCAGCATGGCGGCGTTAACATCCGTACTGCCATCGTGCGCCATCCCGGCATCAAGTTTCAGGTCGAAGTCTCCGAGATCATTTTTCGCATAGGTCAGCTTGCGGATGCCGAGTGTGCCCTTGCCTGAGAGCGTTGAACCGTCATAGAGCACATGAAGATCGGAATTGACAGAGCCGGTCACCGGCGGAGCGAGCAACGACATGCTCAGGAAGTCTTCGATCTTGATATTCTCGAGTTTCATATGAAGTTCGTCAAGACCTGAAGACACGGGCTGAGTCTGAAGAAGAATGCTGCTTTCGTCACTGCTCGCCTGCAGATTCGCCTCGACTTTCATATTGTGGATATTGTAGTCGATGAAGTTGTCATCATTAAGAGTCCAGGGCAGATATGCGATTGTGGACTTCAACGGCGTGAAGTGGATCGAGACCACGGAATCCAGCAACGCTGCTGTAAGACCGATTCTATAACCCGTCTTCCCTTGAAGATTGCGCTGAGTAAGAAAAGCACCAAGACGGTTTGAGCCTAAATAACCGTTGAGGTTCACTTGCGCGAACTCATCCATGGTGCCGGGACGGTTGCCCATGTGTATCCTGTAGTCAAGCAGACTGCGCCGTTCGGAAAGCAAGAATCCGATGGTATCTATCTCAATGGAGCCTGAAGTCAGATGTCTCAGCCTCAGGTCTCCGTGAAAGAGCGAATCATTCTGTAACGAGCCGTAGACAGTGTCAAGACTCATACCCGCCGGAACCATGAACTGGTTGAGAAGACCGCGCCCCGAGGCATTGAAAGACAGGGTGAAGGGAGGAAGAGCCGCGCTGAGCGCATCCATGCGCAGATCACGGGTCTTGACCTGTGCCATTATCTCATCCGATGCCTTGGTCATGGCTTCCACAAGCATCTTCAGTCCTTCAGGACTCCGGAAAGCCAGCGATGTCATATAGGAATCGACATCGGCGGATGTTGCGTTTTCCGTGGCTTCGACACGAGCCGTGAGCCCCCCTGGCAAATGTATATACTGATTCGGCAGATTCCAGTCGAAATCCACGAGTTTAATGTCTGCGGAATAAAGCCAGCGGTCAGGACTGGCGGTGCCGCTGATATATATAGTTCCCTTTCCGTTGTTCATCTCGGGTGACATGCCCAGTTTCCGAAGGTCAAGATCCCGGATACGGGCGGCGATGTCGAACACATAATCATCAGGGTGTATTGAACCGTTGCCTTCGAGTTCAAGATTCAACCCATCGTTGGCTGAGACCGCATATATATCGAAGTTATTGTCAGGATGCAGAATCACATCGGCACGTATGTTTCTGTATTCGCGCTTGTTATATTCCATTGAATTGATCCGGACTCTTGCATCCGTGACTGCGCTTCCGCTCAGAGGATTGAAGCCTGCGCCTTCCGCCTGCACCTCCGCCGTCACACTGCCGATTCCGAGCGATGGCACGAACTCACCCACGTTAAGACCTTCAACTTCAACGTTTATGCTGTATTTTTCGGAATTCATGCCTACATGACCTGTGCCCGCGGCATTCCCCGCAGTACTTGTCAGCGTAAAGTCGGCGCCATAATTCTCTCTGTCCGCCATGGCTGTTCCTGCCAGATGAAAAGCCGGTACTTTTATTCCGGAGTCTCCCATAAATCTGTCTACAAGACGCGGATCGGAAAGATGACCGTCAAACTCCAGTTCCGCCTCCATCTTCTTTATGTCAAGAGGATTGTCGGCATATCCGGAGGCATGCAGCGACAGGACATCGCGCAGACTTGCCTCCAGATTGCTTATTTCCACAGATTCGAGCGAGCCCTCGGCTTTCAGTTCCACATCAAGCGGATTGCGACCAGGCAGCATCGATGTGTATTCTTTAAACGCAGGCATAAAGGAATCTATGTCGGGCATACCGATACGGGCATCCACATTCACGTTGACAGGAGCCTGCGGTTTGAGTTCCATAAGTGCGAAAGGGACATCGGCATCTCCTCTGACGTAGGAATAAAGTGTGGCTATATCAAGATTCTTAAGCGCCAGACCGGTGGAATCTACATTAACACTCCCCTTGCCGCTTACAATCTGCAGACCGCTGCGTTCCTTCGCCTGAAGACGCGTGATCGGCAGTCTTACAGTCGATGACTCGTTATAGAAATCCTTCATCCCGAGTGCGATCTCCGAAACATCTATGTATGACGCATCGAAGCCGGGTTGCGGTGTAGCGCCTTTCATGGCATATATGAAACTGAAACCGTCAAGAGAGATGGAATCACCCTTGATCTGCATGGGCGGACCGGACGAGGGCTCTGATTCGGGAGCCGGATGCGCGGCTACCCACTCGGGGGTCGGAGTGTAATATGCACCGGAACCGTCGGCTACAGATGCAAGTGACCAGCGGACACTATTCTTGCCGAGATCAACGACTCCCCGCTTAAGGCTTATATCCGCCGCCTTGAGATAAAGGGTGTCGATTGTCGGAAGCATAGACATGGCAAACGAAAAGTTTTCAAGCCTGAGATCATTCGCTTTTATTAGAAACGGAGTAGATGAAGAGGAATCCTTAGGTGCAGGCTTCTGTTTCCATACATTCATATATAGCTTGAGATCACCGTCGCGAAGCAATGCCTTGTTCAGACTTATCTCGCCGCTTGACATATTTGCCGAACTTTTGTCATCCACATCGAGCAGACCGGCAGAGACCTGCATTATCATGGAGGAATCTGGCGAGACCATGCGGTAATAGCCTTCTTCGAGCATAAGCCGTTTTATCCTCACGTCAAGACGCAAAAGCGGCAGCAGCTTCACATCGGCAATGACTTTTTTAGCCCTGACCATCGTGTCGGCGTGCTGATCGAGAACCACAACACTGTCAAGACTCACATCGAGAGGAAAACTGAGTCTGAACCTCCCTATGTCAACCTTCATCCCCGTGGATTTATATACAAATTTGCAGGCTATGTTCTTAACAGCCGTCTGCACCGGCGGAATATACAAAAGCACGGGCAACAACATAATCACCACCAATACGCAAGCCAGAGTCTTAAGCGTGCGTCTCAGCCATGTCGGTCTGACGAGATGCCTTTTCAGAGGCTTCCCGGAGCTGACCTGCGGATCTGTATGTGATTCCTGCGTCTGAGTCTGTTCAGGATTTTTGTTTTCTTCCATGTGGGAATCGTGTGAATAAGTACCAAAGCAATGCGGCTGCAACCGCACCGGCAGCATCTGCCAGCATGTCGTAAAAATCGTAAGAACGTCCCAGATCCATCTCTCTTTGCAGCAGTTCGATCACAATACCGAAGAGTGTGGAGATAGACGCCGCCATTATAACTGACAATACGGAAAGCCTGTGCCAGCCGCGTGAACGCGAACAGTCGGTGAGGATCATGAGCGCGAGACCGCCGAACATTATGGCATGAACCACTTTGTCTGCGCCGGGAAACAATTCCGGCTTCATATCGCCTAACGGACGGGGAACAAGCGTGAGCCACAGGATGGCTGCCACTGTCACTGCCGTCAGAAGCCATGAAGGCAATTTCTCTATTATACGCCGCGCTTTATCCATTATTGTCAATTATGTTAATATAACAAAAAAAGCAAAGGATTTTCTCCTCTGCTTTTAAATTTCTCTGAAATTGCAGAATTATTTTCTGATTCCAAGCTCTTTCTTTGCGATGATCGCGCGATAACGGTTGATGTCTTTGCGGATCAGGTAATCAAGAAGGCTACGACGCTGACCAACGAGAGCCTTGAGGGCACGTGCGGTTGTGAAGTCCTTGTGATTCTCTTTGAGGTGCTCGGTAAGATGCTTGATACGGATTGAGAAAAGCGCAATCTGGCTTTCGGGGCTACCTGTGTCTGTAGGACCCTGTCCGTAAGTCTCGAAAATGTGTTTCTTTTCTTCTGCTGAAAGATGCATGATTGAGAGAATTTAAAAAATTAATAATTGTTTGGGACTTTTCTTTGAAAAGCCGCTGCCGGGGCTCTCTCAGCCCTTACCGGCCACTTTTCTCGAAAAGCGCTGCAAAATTACAAAAATATTCCATAACTGCAAAATTTAACACCGTTCAATTTGCTGATGATAATAAATTTTATTAATTTTGCATCGCATTTTTCCGCCAAGGCTCGAAAAGTGAGGCTTAGAAGAGCCTCCGCCCAACGGATTCATTTATAATTCAATAGTTTAAATGTACGCTATCGTAGAAATTAAAGGACAGCAGTTCAAAGCCGAGGAAGGCAAATACCTGTATGTTCATTATCTCGGCGAGGAAGTGAAAGAAGGCGAGGCCGTTTCTTTCGACAAAGTTCTCCTCATTGATGCCGACGGCGACGTTAAGGTCGGTGTGCCTGCCGTGGAAGGCGCAAAAGTGGAATGCGAGGTTCTCACTCCCCTTGTAAAGGGAGAGAAAGTGATCGTCTTCAAGAAGAAACGCCGCAAAGGCTATCGTCGCAAGAACGGTCACCGTCAGTGCTTCTCCAAAGTGTTAATTAAAAAAATTGTAACCGCTTAAAACCGTAGATAAGAAATGGCACATAAGAAAGGTGTCGGTAGTTCTAAGAACGGCCGCGAATCAGAAAGCAAACGACTTGGAGTCAAAATCTTCGGTGGTTCATACTGCAAGGCAGGTAACATCATCAAACGTCAGCGTGGCACTGTGCACCACCCCGGTCTTAACGTAGGCATGGGTAAGGATCACACTCTTTTCGCCCTCATCGACGGAATTGTGGTGTTCTCCACCGGCAAAGAGGGTCGCAAGTTCATCAACGTGCAGCCCAAAGAAGCTTAACACTTCTCTCTGCAATAAAAAAAGAGGAATCCCGACGGATTCCTCTTTTTTTATTGCAGAGAGTCTGTAAAGACAACAGAATCTCTTCTTGAATCATTTCAATATCTCACTTTTATCCAGGGGGCGTTTTTCTCTGCCCATGCCTTCTGACCGATGGGAATGTCGGTGCAGAGATAATCAGCGCCAAGGTAAGCGCCAAGCATAAAGTCCTCCACCGTATGCCCGGGCCAGAGACTTACGGTCAGCCCCTGCTTATGGGCATATTTCACCGCCTCTCGTGAAGTCCCTTCCATTTTTGAGCCAAGACGCTTTATGCCGAGCCCCTTGCACAGCGCGACTGTAGCTTTCGACACCGGCTCGCTCGTGATGAGAAGAAGCTCCGCGTCGGGATGCCTACGCTGCATGCAGCGCAATGCACGCGTATCGGATGATGTAAAAAGAAATTCCGCATCAGACGGCTTGTTCGACATGACCTTCTTATAGAGCTTATCGACATACTCAGGCAGCGATTCCTCCGGATAAAGACTCTCGGGATTCGTTTTCATCTCGAACTCAACATACAGACCCGGCTTGTCTTTAAGAAAGTCCATCAGCTCATCAAGGGTAATCATCTTGTTACCCTTCTTCGTATTGAGCTTCCTCAGCTCGACAAGAGTCTTTTCCTCCACGGCTCCACTACCGTTTGTAGTGCGGTCAAGCTTACTGTCATGCGTGACAATCAGCTCGCCATCTTTTGTTATGCGGATATCTGTCTCATAGCCTGTATATCCCGCCTTATGACTCGCCACAAATGCCTCCATCGTGTTTTCATCATGTTCCATTCTTCCGCCACGGTGTGAGAACACTCGGATCTCCTGCGTCTGCGACAATGCCGACAGAGCAGACAGCGACAGGATGCCGACAGCCATCCCCAGTCTAAAATCAATTGATTTTTTCATTTCAGTTACGATTAGTTAATATAGTTATGGATTTCAGCAAGTCCAACCCGAACTTGCCGCTGTCAAATTTATAAATAAAAATTCATACAGAAAAATTTAACAGCCAAAATTTATTACCATGC
>ERZ777305.792-NODE-792-length-47085-cov-8.068807_pt1 | contig 47085 bp, 41 predicted proteins | sample MGYA00374965_ERZ777305 | MGnify/ENA primary metagenome ERZ777305 (study PRJEB29328, sample SAMD00013331) | mouse gut metagenome | study: EMG produced TPA metagenomics assembly of the Metagenome analysis of fecal microbiota from mouse which was promoted...
AGTACGCGTCTGGGGGGCGTGAGGTCGCTAGTTCGAGTCTAGTCACCCCGACTAAGAAAGCAGAAGAATGACGAGCCAAGCAGGTTCGTCATTCTTCTTTTTTTATCGCGGCGTCTGTGGAGGTGCCGCGATTTTTTTTATTTTGCCGATTGGATATTTATTAGTAATTTTGTACGCTTTTCCTCTCTCTGTCTTTCTGCGGCGTAATTATGTCGCAGATTATTTAGTTGTGAATATGCCGGCGCGAGCATCATTCTTTTCTTTACCTGCGATGAGGCGATGCTGCCGGTTGCGGGGAAAAGAGGGAGTGTGCGCTGCCGCGAAAAAAATGTACGGCACTGGCCGCCATGAATAGTTGACATGACAATCTTTCAGTATATAGACCGGCGCATGGCGTCGCTTGAACGGAACAACGCATCGCAAAGAGCTGTCGCCGAGGTGCGGAAGTGCCGTGCGGCGTTGGCTGAATATCTTTCGCCGCGTCCTGACGCCGAAATGCTGGAAGTGGTGACGGAGGCCTTCCCCTTTGGCTTTGCTGATTTTCTTGTGAAAAGCCGCGGCGACAGGTCGGCGGCAACGATGCTCGCTTATATGGCCGCGTTCAGGACTCTGGTGCGTCATGCGCAGAAAGAGGGCGTGATACCATGCTCGGATTTTGTCGACGACGCCCTCAAAGAGCTGAGAAAGCGGCTGCCGCGGCAGGAGGGTGGGGCAGAGCCGGAGCGGACCTACTCGGTCGCGGCTCATCCTTTCGATGCCCAGTTCCGTAGGCTTCTTGAAAAGATATCGACGGAAGAGTCTTCGGCAGAAAGTGGCTCGGCCACACGGCGGCATACGCTTCTGTATCTATTCGGAATGTTCTTTTACGGACTGGAAATCGACGAACTTGCCGATTTGACAGCCGAAATGGACGAGGACGGAGGCTTGACGGTGGCATTGCCGCGGACAGGCGTCCGCGTTCCGCTGTCGGGCGCGGCATTGTGGGCGGCGTCAAAATTTCGCGGAAAGCCGGTAGAAGGCGGACGTATCTTCGATCTGACAGGAGCCGACGCGCCCGAAGCGGCAGTCCGCTCGGTGCATACATATATGGCAGTGTCGGGCATCGCGCTATATCGCGGTGAAAGCGTATTTGCCGACTGGCTCGGCGTGGGAGTGGAAAACGGTGCGTCGCGCGCCACAGCCGGGCGTCTTGCCGAGTGCAGGCTCAGCGGCACGTTCACTCCCGATGCGGAAAAAGACTATATCGCCATCGGGCGGCGCAATGCCAACGACAAAGGCATATTGCAAAGCCGATGGTATGTGCTCGTGAGCTATTCGTCGAAGTTGCGTGGCGAGCAGATGAGAGCCGGCGTTGAAAAATCGGGAGTGCTTGGCACAAATCCCGAATCCCGTATGTGGGACCCGGTGGACACCACGGTGACAAAGCGCGACGGCAAGATAGTAAAGAAAAATTCTCCGGCAGTGAGCCGTTACCTTTTCGTGAAATGCACCAGGCAGCAGGCCGACAAGGTAGACGGTGTGATGCCGGCGGCGTCGATACTGCGCGCCCCCGGCGACTCGCGAAGCTACTCGGTAATACACGAATCTGAGATACTGCGCCTGCAAGCATTCCTGCGCGATTTCCGCGACGAAGTGCAGCTCGTGGATATTGCCCAGTGGAGCCGCGACAACAAAGTGGCGCTCTCCGAAGGCGCACCAGTGAGGATTCTCTCCGGATCATTTGCCGGATTCGAAGGCACGGTCTATCGCGTGCGCGAGGCCAAGGGCAAAGCCCCCTATAACACGCTCACAATCCGTGTGCGCTGCGCCGAGTCGCTTGCCCTTGTGTCGAAAATAGAACTCGAACTGCTCGATATCGACGTAGAACCCCTGGGAACACATGCCTCCGGCTTGTGATTGCCCCTCCCGGGAACATAAGCCTCCGGCTTGTGATTGAAAAGATAATACAAAATCAAAACATAATATGAACGTTCTTGTCACCGGCGGTGCCGGATTCATTGGATCGAACCTTTGCGAGCATCTTCTTCGCGAAGGCCACACCGTAAAATGCCTCGACAACTTTGCCACAGGTCATATCGAAAACCTTATTCCGCTAATAAACCAATATCCCGACCGCTTCACCCTCATCGTCGGCGATATCCGCAACCTTGCCGACTGCCGCCGCGCCGTAGAGGGATGCCAATACGTTTTGCATGAGGCCGCCCTCGGCTCAGTGCCCCGCTCAATCAACGACCCCATCACCACCAACGACGTTAACATAGGCGGATTCCTCAACATGCTTGTCGCCGCCCGCGACGCCGGAGTGAAACGCTTCATCTTCGCCGCCTCATCGTCGACCTATGGCGACTCTGCATCACTGCCCAAAGTGGAAGACGTGATCGGCCGGCCCCTTTCGCCATATGCCATCACAAAATACGTCGACGAGCTTTATGCCGACGTGTTTGCCCGCACCTACGGCACTGAATACATCGGCCTGCGCTACTTCAACGTATTTGGACGCCGCCAAGACCCCAACGGAGCATATGCGGCCGTAATACCCCTCTTCGTAAAGAAATTCATGGCTCACGAAGCACCCAACATCAACGGCGACGGAGAATATTCACGCGACTTCACCTATATCGACAACGTGATACAGATGAACATGCTCGCGCTCACCACCGAAAATCCCGAAGCCGTAAACCAGATATACAACACCGCTTTCGGCGACCGCACCACTCTTAATCAGCTCGTAGGCTATCTCCGCGAATTCCTCGGCGAGAAAGACCCCGCCATCAAAGCCATCGAGCCCACCCACGGCCCCAACCGCGCCGGCGACATACCCCATTCGCTCGCCTCAATCGACAAAGCACGCCGTCTGCTCGGCTACGACCCCAAATTCTCGATGCGCGACGGGCTGCGCGAAGCCGTCGACTGGTACTGGGAAAACCTTTAACCTACAAATTCTCCAATGGAAAAAGATATCAAAATCTGCGTGATAGGCCTCGGATACGTTGGCCTTCCGCTCGCCCGCCTCTTCTCTACAAAATACCCCACAGTAGGCTTCGACATGAACCAGGCACGTGTCGACGCCCTAATGCAAGGCCACGACGCCACTCTCGAAGTGGCCGACGACCTCCTTCAGGACGCCATTGCCAACCACGGCTTCCGTTGCACCACCGACATCGAAGAAATACGCGACTGCAATTTCTACATCGTGGCCGTGCCCACTCCCGTCGACCGCAACAACGCTCCCGACCTCACTCCCCTCTACGGCGCAAGCCGCACCGTGGGCAAAGTAATCAAGACCGGCGACATCGTAGTGTACGAATCCACTGTCTATCCCGGCGTGACCGAAGACGAATGTATCCCCGTGGTTGAGGCCGAGTCCGGCCTGCGCTACAACGTCGACTTCTTCGCCGGCTACTCCCCCGAGCGCATCAATCCCGGCGACAAACTCCACACCGTCGAGAAAATCAAGAAAGTCACCTCCGGCTCAACCCCCGAAATAGGACGCATCGTCAACGAAGTGTACTCCTCCGTCATCACCGCCGGCACCCACCTCGCGCCCACAATCAAAGTAGCCGAAGCCGCCAAAGTGATTGAAAACTCACAGCGCGACATCAACATTGCCTTCGTCAACGAACTCTCCAAAATCTTCACCCTAATGGGCATCGACACCCAGGCCGTGCTCGAGGCAGCAGCCACGAAATGGAACTTCCTGCCCTTCCGTCCCGGCCTTGTCGGCGGACACTGCATCGGCGTCGACCCCTTCTACCTCGCCCAGTGCGCCCAGCGCTACGGCTACAACCCCGAGATAATCCTCGCCGGCCGCCGCATGAACGACTCCATGGGCTCCTACGTGGCCGACCAGGTAATCAAAAACATGCTCCGCAAAGGCATCCAGGTGCTTGGCAGCCGAATCCTTGTCCTCGGCTTCACCTTCAAGGAAAACTGCCCCGACGTGCGCAACACCAAAGTGATCGACATCGTGAAAGCCCTCAAAGAATACAACCTCACCGTCGACATCCACGACCCCTGGGCCTCCGCCCCCATCGCCGCCCGTGAATACGGCGTCGACATCATCAACGACCTCCCCGCACCCGCCACCGACGCCGACCGCTACGACGCCGTGATCCTCGCCGTGGCCCACCGCGAATACGCCTCCCTCTCCCTGGCCCCCCTCCTCCGTCCCCTCCACGTCATCTACGACGTAAAATGGCTCCTCCCCTCCGCCAGCTCCACCGCCCGCCTATAAAAAAAGTGACCGATCACAGCCAAAATACAAAGCGTATAGCCAAAAACACCATGTATCTCTATGTGAGAATGTTGGTGATGATGGCGGTCTCACTCTTCACCTTCCGAGAGTTGTTGAAACTTCTTGGAGTGGAAGACTATGGCACATACAATGTTGTAGCCGGGATTGTCATCTTATTTTCTTTTTTGGGAAATGCGCTCACTCAATCCAATCAGAGATTTTTGGCATACCATCTTGGAAAGAATGATTTAAATACATTCAGAAAAACATTCTCCATGATTTTAAACGTACAGTTTATATTGATTGGATTTATATTATTATTCGCGGAAACGGTTGGTTTATGGTTTTTGAACAGTAAGATGAATTTTGACGGTGAAAATATGATGGATGTTAACATAGTCTATCAATTTTCAATCTTGACGTTTATAATACAACTTATTCAGATTCCATATATATCGGCAATCACCTCATATGAAAAGATGTCCTTTTTCTCCTATTTCAGTATAGGAGAAGCCTTTTTAAGGCTCGGGGTTGTCTTTTCCCTAAATCTTTTTGCTGAAAATAGATTGATTGTTTATGCGGTGTTGTTGAGTGTTTCAGCGTTTATGGTTTTATTGGTAAATTATTTTTATTGCAATAAGTCATTGGTTGGCTGTAAATACATGAAATTATGGGATAAAAATTTACTTGTGAAATTAACGAGTTTTTCCGGGTGGAATGTGTTTGCGGGAATGGGAAATGTTGCCGCCGGACAAGGCATCAATATATTGTTAAATATATTTTGTGGTGTTATTGTAAATGCTGCGATGGGGATTTCTCATCAGGTTACTGCCGCAGTTACATCATTAGGCGGAAATATGCAGATGGCATTTAATCCGCAAATTATCAAAGCTTATGCAGCCCATGATATGGATTATTTTAATAGTCTGATATTCAGGGCGTCGAGAATTTCATTTTATCTTATAATGCTGGTAGGATTGCCTATATTGATATGCGCAAATTCAATATTGGATATTTGGTTGGATGATGTTCCGGTATATGCAGTTGTTTTTACACAACTTTCAATAATTTATTGTATGGCGGATTCTATATCGACGTCTCTATGGGTTGGGATTCAGGCCAGTGGAAAGATAACTGCGTATTCAATAATATTGACTATTTTATTGTTGTTGAATTTACCGATTGATTATGTAGTTCTAAAGATGGGATTTTCTCCGGAATGTGTGCTTTTGGTAAGAATAATATTGTGTATTGTTATTCATTTATTTCGAATCATATATTTGAATAGAATATGTGAATTTAAGGGTGTCGAGTTTCTGAAAAAAATCACTCTTAAAGCTATTCTATTCGTTTTCATGTCCATACCGTTGCCGGTATATTTAAGTAATTACTTATCAACAGAAGTTGAAACTATTTTCCTCGGTCTTTTTACTTTCATAGAAGTCGGAGTTTTTGGTTTCGTGTTGCTTTTGACTCATATCGAAAAAGATTTTCTTATTGGGAAAGTAAAATCGATTTTAAGACATGTTTATGCGTGAATAGATATGGCGATATAAAATGTATGAGCTCAAATTCTTGACTGATGCAACTAAATCACATTTATAATTTAGCAAAATGGCAAAATATTATGCAAATGAGAGATCAGTATTATTACTTGTCGCTCTGTTGAAAGCCCATAATATAAAGAAAATAATTGCAAGTCCTGGCACTACAAATCTTTCTTTTGTAGCAAGCTTGCAATCCGATTCTTTCTTTGAGATATATTCGTGTGTTGATGAAAGGTCGGCAGCTTATATGGCTTGCGGTCTTTCTGCTGAAACGGGTGAACCAGTTGTAATAACTTGCACGGGTGCGACTGCGTCGCGAAACTATCCAAGCGGATTGACGGAAGCGTTTTATCGAAAACTTCCTGTTTTGGCTATAACAGGTACACAAGATGAAAATAAAATCGGCCATCTTCACTCACAAGTCATTGATAGAAGTGTGATTCCAAATGATGTGGTTCGTTTCAGCACACATATACATGCTACAAGAGATGATGAGGAGGCAAGATATAATGTGATAAAAATCAATCAAGCCATTAACGAGCTGTTCAGAAATGGCGGTGGTCCCGTACACATAAATCTTCATACAACTTATACTCGAGACTTTTCCGTAAAAACACTCCCTGCTGTAAGGGCTATTCATACAGTAGGATATAACGATGTGGACAGATTCCCTGATTTGCCTAAGGGGCGGATAGCTATTTTTGTAGGCTCTCATCATACCTTTACAAAAGAGTTGACTCAGGCTGTCGACGAATTCTGTGCCGCTAATGATGCTGTCGTTTTTTGTGACAACACAAGTGGCTATTACGGCAAATATCGGTTCAATTATGCTTTGTTGGGCTCGCAACAGCGTACGGAATATACTCAGATAAATGTTCTCGATCTTTGTATTCATTTAGGTGAAATATCGGCCGAATATGCCTCATTAGGTAAAATTGTAAGGAAAAATGTGTGGCGTGTTTCTCCCGATGGAGAGCTTCGCGACCAATTCAATGCGTTGTCTTATGTGTTCCAACTTGACGAACTTGATTTTTTGCGCTATTACACACCGCAGCAGTATGAGGAAAAAAAAACATATTTAGAGCAATGTCTTTCGTTAGATAAACATATTAGGGAAAAACTTCCTGAAATACCGTTCTCTAATGTTTGGATAGCTTCTCGGTTATATGATAAAATTCCAAGCGGGAGCGCACTGCATTTCGGGGTGTTAAACAGCATCCGTTCGTGGAATATGTTCCAGTTGCCAACAGATATTACGACATTTGCTAATGTAGGGGGCTTCGGAATAGACGGTGGTGTCTCGTCATTGATAGGAGCATCGCTGGCAAATCCTCAAAAATTGTATTTCGGCGTTTTCGGAGATCTTGCTTTTTTCTATGACATGAATAGCATTGGAAATAGACATGTTGGAAATAATGTGAGGATCCTGATAGTAAATAACGGACGTGGACAAGAATTCAGAAATCATTACCACACAGGGTCCATCTTTGGTGACGATGCCGATAAATATATTTCTGCGGCAGGGCATTTTGGCGGCCAATCACCAAAACTACTTCGGGATTATGCCGAAAATCTTGGATTTAAATACATATCGGCGTCCAATAAAGACGAATTTGAAAGTGTTTATCAAAGATTCTTATCTCCGGAAATCGGCGATTGCCCGATTGTATTCGAATGTTTTACCGACACGAATGACGAATGTAACTCGACGAAAGCATTTTGGAATATCGAAAAAGATGTAAAGAATGCAGCCATAAACAGCGTGATAAACGCCTTTGGAGGCAAACAGGCATTACGAAAAATCTTGGGCCCTTCAGGTGTTAAATTCTTTCGTCGTCTCTTGAATAAAAGAACATAAAAGAGAGATATATTATAAATCTATCAGACGATATGAAAGTTGGCATAATTACCTGTCACACACCGTTAAATTATGGAGCAATGCTTCAGGCATATGGTTTACAGCAATATTTGATAAGTAAACAGTGTGACCCTGAAATTATCAATTATGCCCCTGATATTTTCTTTGAGGAATTATCGCTGTTTTATGTCGGAGATTTATCCATAAGGCAAAATTTGCTAAAACGTGTTGTTTATCTGGCGTTAAAAATGCCCTTTCGTATAAGGAGAAGATTTTGGTTCGATAGTTTTAAAAAGAATTTTTTGCGAATCGGAGCGCGACGCTTTTGCAGTTTTGAGGAGTTGGAGTCTTCAGAGTTGACATATGATTCTTATATCTGTGGAAGCGATCAAATATGGAATACCAGGGGTATTCGAGGCTGGGATCCGACATTTTACTTACAGTTCGTGAAAAATAAAGATAAACGGAATTCCTATGCCGCCAGCATGTCGTATGATTATCCTATATCTGATAAGGTTGTGGAAAAGGTTTTCCCGATGATATGTGATTTGGGCAAAATATCAGTGCGTGAAAGGAAAATTGCCAAAGAAATCCAGCCATATATATCATCAAAAGTCGAGTCTGTATTAGATCCGGTCTATTTAGTAGATGCGTCGAAATGGAGTGAGCTTGCTTTAAAAGCAAAATCAGAGAAGACTAAATATATACTCATTTATCCAATGGGGAATTCGTCGGGAGTGATAGAGAATGCTATCAATTTATCTAACATAACGGGCCTTCCCATATATGCAATAACCGCAAGTAAAAAAAGAATTCCAGGCGTAAAGAAAAAATTTGATTGCAGTATCCCTAAGTTTATAAGATTGTTTATGGACGCAGAATACGTTGTGACAAATTCTTTTCACGGTACTTCTATGTCAATTATTTTTAAGAAGAATTTTTGGGCATGTGAAGTAGAAAATAATAATCATAGAATAACAGAAATTCTTGAGTTGTTTAATCTTTCTCAACGCTATATTCCAAATGGAGTTTCTATACCAACTGAAAATCAAAGTATCGATTATGAAGGCATAGAAGAAGAATATAAGAATGCAGTGGCAAAATCAAGATCATTTCTAAACTCGATAATTTGCGAATAAAATGGGTAAGGTTGTTATTCTCGGAAATGACCACACTAACACACTCGGATTGGCACAATCCTTAGGATTGGCTGGATTTGAGGTTTTTGCGGCTGTTTGGGGACTTGAAACCGGGATTGTAAGATTCAGTAAATTTGTTAAGAAAGTAATTATAGGCCATTCTCCCGATGAGTGCATATGTAGAATTGCGGATTTTTTTGCAAATTGCGACGAAAAGATACCAATATTATGCTCGTGCGACTCGGCGGCTTTGGCGGTGGAAAAGTATGCCGATACATTGATAGGGAAATTTGTATTTGAGTATGCGCAAGGGGATAAATCAATATCTCGGCTTCAAGAAAAAAATCTGCAGGTTGAATTAGCGGAAGAAGTCGGTTTTCATACACCTAAATCATTCGAAGTGGAAAATGTTGATGATATTGATAATAAATTGACATTTGAATCTCCGTACATATATAAAGCCCTGAAAAGCGTTGAGGGCGACAAAAGTGATTTAACTGTGTGCCGGTCGAGAGAGGAACTTAAAACTAAGATAAATAAAACACTCAAAAAAACGCCTCGCGTCCTTGTTCAGCAGTATATTGAGAGAGATTATGAAATTTCAATTTTGGGATGTGGGTTAACAAACGGAGAATGTATAATCCCGGCTTTAGAAAATAAATTAACATTATTCCCGAAGAATGTCGGGTTGGAATGTTTGGCACAAATAGTCCCATTGCGGGATGAGAAAATAATCAATCCAATTAAAGCCCTTATAAAAAAAATAGGATATGTAGGATTATTTTCAGTGGAGATGATGCACTCTAAATCAGAGGATATCTTCTATTTTACAGAGATAAACCTCCGAAATGATGGAGCGCAATCATTTATTCGGAAATATGGAGTTAACTTGCCAGAAATACATGTCGCCGATTTGCTTGGACAACAATTTAGTATCGGAAATAAGAACAAAGAAGGCTATTATATTTGGGAGATACATCATTTATATTCATTGTTGTATAGGGATTTATCGTTTTGTCAATGGGTAAAAGAATTGTGCAAGGCGCGTGGCGGTTTGGTTTTTGATATTAAGGATCCTTTGCCATTCTTTCGGCAGCTTGCATACCCACTCTTAACAAAATTGAAGATTGTAAAAGTAAGGAATTATTAAATGCAAAAGATCGTAATAATTGGTGATACCCATCACAACACCTTAAGTATGGTTCGTTGTATTGGTAAAAAACATGGAAAAGTAGATTTGATTTTGCATGGTACTTCCGACAGTTATGTTTCAAAATCAAAATACATAGGGCGGATATATTATATTGATTCATATGAGAGCCTTGTGAAATTATTTGGCCGAGGGAATGATGATTATAAAGATTTTATAGTTATATGCTGCAGCGATGCGGCTATGCAGACCATAGATAAAAACTTAAATGCGCTGCGTAAAGATGTGAAATTTTTCACATGCGGAGCACAAGGGGGTATTACTGACCTTATGGATAAAACAAGGCAGGTCGAAATTGCTCAAAGATATGGTTTATACATACCTGAATCGTTGACCGTTTCAGATTATTCTCAAATACCAGGCGAATTCAATATATTTCCTTGTTTGATTAAGCCGGCACAAAGTTATGAGGGAGGAAAGAAGGTTGTTGTTTGCCATAATTTAGGCGACTTGAAAGAATCGTTCTCTCAATTCCCTGACAATGTAGAATTGCAGATTCAACAACTTATAAAAAAATCCTTTGAAATAGTTTTGCCTGGCATATCGGTTAATGGGGAGGTTAAGATTCCTGCAGTGGTGTTGAAACATAGAGATAGTTCTGGCGCAACGACCTATTCATCTGTGATTGTTCCTGATGATTTAATATCCCCAGTGATTAAAAAATGTGAAGAATTAATAAAGGGGATTGGATATGAAGGGCTTTTCGGCTTTGAGTTTATATTTGATGGATTAAAATACTATTTTATAGAGTTGAATCTAAGAAATGATGCAACTTGCTATAGTGTCGCCAAAGCCGGATGCGACCTGCCTAACTATTATATTGATAGAGTATCAGGTGAAAAAGCATCTATTGAGTCATTAGCGGTCGATAAATCAATGAATTCGATGGTTGAGTTCAATGATTTTTCATTTGTTCTGAGGAGAGTATTATCACCCGTTAGATGGATTAAGGAGTTAAAACATTCGGAGTGTCTGTTCTATTATGACAGGGATGATAAAAAGGCATTTTTCGCAGCTATGGAGTACTGGCTTAAACAATGGTCTGTAAAAAAGATTATTAAATGAATCCGATAAAGAAATTCAATAGAAATCGGTGGAGTTTAGCTTTCTTTGATGAGAAAGCGTTGCCGGAAGTGCTTCGAGGGAATTTTGCCTGTGTCAATTGGATGAAATATAATCTAAAAGACCGTTGGTTCGCTGACCCGTTTATATTATCTGTATCTGACGATGAGATAGTGGTTTTGGTTGAAGAATTATCTTATACTATCAATCGTGGACGACTTGCAAAGCTGATTGTAGACCCTCGAACATATAATCTGAAAGAATATAAGATAATTTTAGACAAGGATACACATCTGTCATTTCCAATGATTCTTCGTGATGGAAAAGATGTTGTCATTATACCCGAGAATTCAGCCTCGGGTAAAAGTATGGCTTATCGCTACAATGTCAAAAATGATGAGCTTACTGAAATTGCTGTGGTTTGCGATAGGCCTCTTACCGATGCTACGGTTTTTGACATCGGGGATAAATCGTTTATGTTTGCCACGTCGCTGCCTGACCCCAATGGCCGAACTCTTGAAATCTTTAATTTTGACAAGTCGCAACTGAATGCAACTCCTCATTCCGTAGTCAAATTTTCTGCACCGATTGCCCGCAATGCCGGTATACCGTTTCTTTTCAATGGGAGGCTTATACGCCCGGCTCAAGATTGTGACGGAGCTTACGGACGCGGTGTTATCTTGCAGGAATTGGAATATTTGCCGTTAGTTGATAAATTTCAATTTAAAACGATTGGAGAGATTTATCCATTCGCGTTTAGATACAATTTAGGACTGCATACGCTTAATTGTCATCAAGGCATGTTTGTGATTGATGGTAGGGGGCTATTATATCCTTTTATCGGACGGATTGTTCGCCCGATTATAAATCTATTGAAACGATGATGAAACCTAAACGGATTTTGCATATATTGGGTGGATTGAATCAAGGTGGCATCGAGTCGTTCGTTATGAATGTGTACCGCAGCATCGACCGTACGAAATATCAATTTGATTTTTTTGTGGTTAACGATGGCTTTTATGGTGATGAGATTCGTAGCATGGGTGGCCGTGTATTTGTCCATGAGAAAAGATCAATGCGTCATATGTCGAGATATTATCGGTCGATGAGGTCTTTTTTTGAGGAGCATAAAGGTGAGTATTGTGCAGTGCATATGCATGCGGCCACATTATCGGCTATACAGACTTTGAAATATGCTAAGGATGCCGGAATCCCCGTGCGCATTATTCATGCGCACAGTTCAACAGTCAAGACATCTAAGATACATTATATCTTCCACTATTTCAATAAAATGAGATTGGGCTCGCTGGCCACTCATTATTTTGCCTGTTCCGAAGCGGCACTTCATTGGTTCTATGATTATTCACTGGTAAAGAAACAAGCCAGGATAATTAATAACGGAATTGACAGCAGTCGTTTTCTGTATGATGAAAGTTTAGGGCGATCAGTTAGAGAAGAACTTGATATACCTGACAATTCCTTGGTTATAGGACATGTCGGCAGTTTCATCAAGGTAAAAAATCATGTTTATTTGTTAAACGTGTTTGCCGAATTAAAGAAGATTCATCCCGACTCATTTTTGTTCCTTGTCGGCGATGGGGAACTGAGGGCGCAGATTGAAAATAAAATAAAAAGTTTAAATATTGCCAATTCCATTCGCCTGTTGGGATTAAGAAATGATGTCAACAGGATATTGCAGGCTGTAGACGTTGTTGTCATGCCATCTCTTTATGAGGGCATGCCTGTCTCATTGGTAGAAGCTCAAGCTGCGGATTGTGCAGTTGTGTGCTCTGACACCATATCATCCGATACTAAGATTATAAATTCTTTTGTGCAACTTCCGCTTGACAGTTCTTCGGAATACTGGGCAAAAAATATATTGAATATCATTCAGGGGCGTAAACGCAAGAATACTCAGCGGGAAATTATCGCTCATGGTTTTGATGTGGAAAACACAGCATCAGAATTGATGGATGTGTATTTGTCAGGCTCTTCACTATAATAAATAGCCATGGTTTATAAATTAATATTTTCCACATTAATTGTTGCATACTCCCTTTTTCTTCTTTTCTTTCCGGGGAAGGCAACATCGCACGATTTATACGTGTGGGGTATGATAGGGTGGGTACAATTCTTTCTTACAATATATTCTTGGATAAAATCAGGTAATAGGCTTATAAGCCCGTATGTAATTTTTATAATTTGTTGCTTCATATTTAATTTCGGTCAGGCACTGCTCTATCCGTTTGGATACGACTTTAAATTTCCGATATTATATAATATAAAACCGACTTCAATTTTTAGGTCGGAGGTATATACTCTTTTGATGTTTGCCGGTTTTCATTTGGGTGCGTTGTTCTATAACTCCAAGAAGACGTCGTTCAGAGTAAAAGTGGATTATAATAAAAAGAAGATAATAAGAATCGGATGGGTTATATTTGTAGTGAGTGTTGTTCCGTATTTTTATGATTTGATTTCTAATATTATACTCTCAATGACATTTGGCTATGGCGCGCTGTATGAGCAGGAGGCAAAGACGGGTTTGGCAAGCATAATGAGTTTTGTCGGAACGTTCTTTATTCCATCGTGCATTTGCTTGTATGTGGGCTACCGCGACCGCCATTCAAAGCAAATGATTATTGAATTTATCTTGCTGTTTATAGTCGTAGGTACATTTTTAGTAGGAGGTCGAACGGGTGGAGTAATTATATTAGGCATGCTGCTTGTCTTGCGCAATTATCTGTATAAGCCTATAACAAAAAAGGGGTTGTTAATTGTCGTAGTTGCCGGTTTCGGGCTTTTGGGTGTATTGTCTACCATTGCAAAAGTACGCGGTTCGACCGACCGCTCTCTTGAGTCGTATGAGATGAGTGGCAATTCGTCAGATGGGGCGGCTGATGCAATCCGGGAGATGGGCGGCTCGATGTCGTGTCTTATTAAAACGCAAGATTTTGTGCCGGCAACTGAAGATTACCGATACGGCACCACATATCTCTATGCTTTGACGAGCATAATCCCCAATTTCGGGCAGTGGGAAATCCACCCTGCGAAAAATGGCGCCAATATGAGTCATTGGCTTACTAATAAGATGAGGTTGAATTATGGCACCGGTTTTTCGATTACGGCTGAGGCATATATAAATTTCGGTTACTTCTCGTGGGTGGCCATGTTGTTGTTAGGCTATTTGTTTGCCTGGTGCTTTAAAATGATTGAGATAGGCGTAAAGTGCAATAACGGCCCGGTGATTATCTTCTCGTTGATTATATTTTTCTTTGGACTAACATTGCCTAGAAATAATTTTATAAACATAGTGCGCCCGATGGTTTTCTACGCCCTTCCGATTTATTATCTGTGTAAATCTAAAGTTTATAAGAAAACCCCAAAGAGAATCGATTAATAAATGGCGGAATTAGTTTTTTGTTGCGAGGCGGTTTTTCAGCGTTGCGGTGACAGCTTTTACAGCACATCGGCATCTTTCGGCATGTCGTTATGGGAAAGATACCTGTCGGTATTTGACCGGATAACCGTGGTGGCTCGTGTAGAAGAAGTGACAGTCCATTCTGATTTTTTATTGGATGCCTCAAGAATTCAGATAATCGCTCTTCCCCGTTATAAAGGACTTGCCGGGACTATTAAAGCATCGTTATATTTGCCTGCGATATTAAAAAAACATGCCGTAAAAGGTAAGTCATATATTCTCAGGGTGCCGGGGCAGATCGGGTCTTCATTCTCGAAAGTTTTGGATAGAATGAACATTCCGTTTGGCGTGGAGGTTGTTGGTGATCCATGGGATGTGATGAGTAGTATTGGCGGACGGTTGTCGTTTATTTTAAAAAGGGTAGGGTTGTGGCAGTTGCAAAAAACCGTAAAACGTGCCGGCGCTGTACTTTATGTTACACAGCATCAGTTGCAAAAGCGCTATCCCGCGCAACCTGTTGTAAAAACATTTGCCGCGTCAAATGTCAAGATTGACGCAAATTTTATAGCCTCACGCCCTAAGAGATTCCCGGATAAGAAAGAATGGAATTTGCTATCGGTAGGGAGTTTGGAACAGCTTTATAAGGCTCCGGATATTGTGATAAAGGCAATTCGTATTTTGAAGAGCCGTGGACTGGATATTAAATTGACGTGGCTTGGCGGAGGTAAGTTTTTAGAACCGATGAAATCCATGGCATCAGAATTTGGAGTAAGTGACAATATCTCTTTTTTAGGAAACGTTGGAAAAGAAGACATAGAATATAATTTGAATGAAGCTGATTTGTTCATACATGTTTCAAGGACAGAGGGGTTGCCCAGAGCCATAATCGAGGCTATGGCAAAAGGATTGCCTGTAATAGGATCTAACGTCGGAGGTATTCCGGAACTTATCGATGACGAGTTTATAATTGCCCCTGACGATGAGAATAAACTGGCAGATGCGATAGAGTCGATAATGAAGGCTCCGCAGATTTACGAACAAAACTCGGCAAGAAATTTAAAGGAATCTGCTCGATATGACGATAATATCCTGTCGGCGATACGAGCCGGCTTTTATAAAACGGTTGAAGGAATTAGCAAAAGATGAAAATTCTACACTTGTTAAAAACGTCTGAGGGTGCCTCCTGGGCTTTGAGGCTAATGAAAGAACTTGTCTCTTATGGAGTGGAGGTTCATGTAGCGTTGCCGAAAGGAGGACAATTATACAATAAATACTCAGAAAACGGTATAGTCGTTCATCCGTATGATTGTTCTTTGAAGAAACTTTACGCTTCAATAAAAAACTTGCGCTTGATTGTTGATGAAGTGAAGCCTGATCTGATTCATTCACATTTTGTGTTGACCACAATCGTAATGAGATTGGCTTTAAGGCATATTAAGATACCGAGAGTGTTCGAAGTGCCCGGTCCGCTCCATCTCGAACATATTCATACAAGATGGATAGATCCGTTTCTTGCTCAGAAAAATGATTATTGGATTGCAACGTGCCGATGGACACGGGAGAGATATATTAAATCCGGAATTACCCCGGACAGGGTCTATTTGACATATTACGGTGGTGATATTTCTCACCGGACATATGAGAGTGGTAAACTTCGTGCCGAATTCAAACTTTCGAAATCGGAATTTATAGTCGGAATGGTGGCATATATGTATGCGCCAAAGAGATTCTTGGGACAGAAACGGGGTTTGAAGGGACATGAAGATTTCATCGATGCGGTTTCTATTCTGAACAAAAAGTATCCTGATATCACAGGTGTATGTATAGGAGGCCCTTGGGCCGGTGCCGTGGAGTATGAAAGGACGGTACACGCTTATGCAAAAAGCAGGAATGCCAATATTATTTTTACCGGTACCCGTAGTAACATTGGAGAATTATATCAGGACATAGACTGTGTAGTACACCCGTCCCTGAGTGAGAATCTCGGAGGCGCCGGCGAGAGTTTAATGTTGGGCGTGCCCACAATCGCAACAAATATCGGGGGCTTCCCCGATGTGGTGCGGAATGAGGATACCGGACTTTTGGTGCCTCCAAAAAATCCCGAAGCCATTGCCTGTGCCATCGAACGAATGTATCTTGATAGGGATTTTGCCCGGGAATGTTCGCAAAGAGGCATAAGGCTTGTAAAAAATCTTCTTGATGTTAGAAATACGTCAAAAGAAGTCTTTTCTTTTTATAAGGATATTTTAGTAAAGGAATGATGCTCTATCGTTCATTTTTCAAGCGGACGATCGACGTGGTGGCGTCGGGTGGCGCGTTACTGGTGCTGGCGGTGCCGTTGGCGGTGATTGCCACATGGCTGCATTTCGCCAACAAGGGCGCGGGCGCGTTTTTCCATCAGGAGCGCCCCGGAAAGGACGGCAAGATATTCCGTGTACATAAGTTCAAGTCGATGACCGACGAACGCGACGCCGACGGAAATTTGCTGCCAGATGCAGAACGCATCACGGCAGTGGGGCGTTTTGTGCGCTCGACGTCGCTCGACGAGTTGCCTCAGCTTTGGAATGTCTTCGTGGGCGACATGTCGCTCATCGGGCCACGTCCGCTGCTGGTGCAGTATTTGCCATTATATAGCCCGGAGCAGGCCCGCCGACACGAAGTGCGACCCGGCATAACGGGTTGGGCGCAGTGTCACGGTCGAAATGCCATATCATGGCAAGAGAAATTCAGGCTTGACGTCTGGTATGTCGACCATTGCTCTTTTGCAACCGATTGCAAGATTATTTTAACAACTGTAAAGAAAGTGCTTGCTCGTGCCGACATCTCATCGCAAACGTCGGAGACGATGGAGCCTTTTACCGGAAACAACTGAATATATGTATCTTTACGGAGCAAGCGGACACGCATTGGTGATTTCCGACATCCTTCGCGCTGAGGGTGTGGAAGTGAAAGGCGTGTTTGATGACAATTCCGGGTTGACGGAATTCTGCGGAATGAGTGTCGACCACCATTGGCGCGGACAGGAGCCGGTAATAATTTCTATCGGCAATTGCGCCATACGGAGGAAGATTGCAAAGCGGCTCGCTTGCCGTTTCGGCACAGCCATCCATCCGTCGGCAATCATATCGCCGTCGGCTCGGATAGGCGAGGGCACTGTCGTAATGCCCGGAGCAATAATAAATGCCCATGCCTCGATAGGCAGACATTGTATTATAAATACCAAGGCATCGGTGGACCATGAATGTCGCATCGGTGATTTCGTGCATGTCGCTCCCGGCGCTACAATGAGCGGCGATGTAGAAGTGGGCGAGGGCACGTGGATTGGTGTGGGAGCATGTATAAAACAAGGAATTAAGATAGGAAAGAATTGTATGATAGGAGCCGGGGCTGTCGTTGTGCGGGATATTCCCGACGGTGTTACGGCATTCGGCAATCCGTGTAAAACTATGAGTACCAATATTTTACCCCCCCCCCCACGAACGTAGGGGCAGAGCGCTCACAGTAGCATTTGACGGCTGTGAATTTGTAACTGTTAAATTTGCAGCCTGACGATGAAAGATATAGCCATATATGGCGCCGGCGGCCTCGGACGTGAGGTTGCCTGCCTGCTGAATATAATTAATGAGGCCGGGCCGCAGTGGAGGCTCATTGGCTTTTTCGACGACGGACTTCCATGTGGGAGCCGTAATGAGTATGGAGAGATACTCGGGGGTATAGACGAACTGAATGGATGGAATGGCCCGTTGAATGTAGTTATGGCCATCGGTTCGCCGAAGATACTTGATATCGTCACAAAAAAAATTACAAATCCACAAATAGAATTTCCAAATATAATAGCTCCGGATGTCATTTCATACGGAAATATATATGATAAACTGGGCCATGGTAACATAATAGGCTTCGGAAGTGTTTTGAGTTGCAACACCCGCCTGGGCGACTTCAATATCTTCAATGGCTTTGTTACGCTTGGTCACGATTCTGTGCTTGGCAATTGCAATGTTGCTATGCCGGGCACACGATTGTCAGGAGAATTGAAAGTCGGCGATTGCAATCTTTTTGGTGCAAATTCGTTTGTGCATCAAGGAGTGCGCATTGGTTCGGGCATACATCTTGGCGCGTGCAGCGCGTTGCTGCGGCGTCCTAAGGACGGATGCACGTATCTGGGCGTTCCGGCGTTAATAATGAAATTTTAACAACTCAAAATACTTTAACAAATGGAAATTAATGAATTTGTAGCGAACTTCGCTAACCAGTTTGAGGATACAGATGCCTCAGAAATCACAGCAGCAACCGAATTTAAAACTCTCGACGAATGGTCGTCGCTGCTCGCCCTTGCTGTAATCGCCATGGCCGACGAGGAATACGAAGTAACCCTCAAAGGCGATGACATCCGCAATGCCACTACGGTGGAAGACATCTTCAACGTAGTAAAATCGCGCAAACAATAATGGCATTTCTCGCTATAAACAACGTTAAAATCTCCGGTATGGCTGCATGTGTGCCAAGTACGAATGACAGTATATCGGAGGTTTATAAATGGAATGGCGTAGACAACTTCTTGTCTACCACAGGAATAAAGGCGCGTCGCCGTTCAAAGCTGGAACAGACCACGTCTGACCTTTGCCATGCGGCGGCAGAAACACTGATAAATGAGCTCGGGTGGGAAAAGGAAGAAGTTGACGCGCTGGTGTTCGTGACACAGACACCGGACTATGTAACTCCTGCCACTTCTGCTATTCTTCAGCGGAGGCTCGGATTACCCGTCGCATGTTACACGCTCGATATATCTCTCGGCTGTTCAGGTTGGGTATATGCCATGAGTGTTATCTCATCCCTGATGCAGAGCGGCACGATCCGCAAAGGGCTGCTTCTTGCCGGAGATACGCTTGTTAGGGTATGCTCACCGGAAGACAAAGGTACATTCCCGCTTTTTGGCGATGCCGGGACGGCTACTGCGCTTGAATACATAGATGGTGCTTCTCAAATTGACTATGTTTTCAATACGGATGGTGAAGGATATGATGCGATAATCATTCCGGATGGAGGTTATCGTAATCCCGTGACCGAAAAGTCGCTCAAATATGTTGAGGGTGGAGATGGCAGTAAGCGCGCCCCTGTTCATTTGTCACTTGATGGCATGAGTGTATTCTCGTTTGGAATCACCAAGGCCCCCAAATCGGTAAGGCAGTTGTCTGAGCATTTCGGCATTGATTTGGATACTGTCGATTTGTTCACATTCCATCAGGCCAATATGATGATGAATGAGAAGATACGCAAGAAGTTGAGATTGCCCGAAGAAAAAGTGCCTTACAGTATGGATGAGTTCGCCAATACATCCTGCGCGTCCATACCGTTGACTTTGGTTGTCCGTGAGGCTGATAAACTTCGCAATGAGAAACTGCGTCATGTGGCATGCGGGTTTGGTGTTGGCCTCTCATGGGGCAGCGCTTATTTTGAGACTGATAGAATCTGTGTTCCTGACTTAATTGAGCTTTGAAATGGAAAATTATAATCCGTTTTCACTGACAGGAAAAACCGTGCTTGTTACCGGAGCTTCTTCAGGCATAGGGCGCGCCATAGCAGTAGAATGTTCTCGCATGGGAGCAAAGGTTGTGATAACCGCCCGGAATGAAGCCCGCCTTTTAGAAACGTTGAGACTCATGAAAGACGGGGAGCACATGTATATTGTCGCTGATTTGACAAGTGAAACAGATCGTGATAATCTGGTATCGAAGTTGCCACCTGTTGACGGCATAGTACATAATGCCGGAGTCGGCTCACGTGTGATATGCAAAATGGTAAAAGAGGAGGATATCGAATATGTGATGAATCCTAATGTCCACGCTCCGATATTGCTTCAGCGGCAAATATTGAAAAAGAAAAAGTTGAATAAAGGAGGCTCTGTCGTGTTCATTGCATCCCGTGCCCCCTATGCCCCTACGGTAGGAAATGGCTTGTATGCGGCTTCGAAAGGCGCTTTGCTGGGATATGCACAGGTGTTGGCGATTGAATTGGCAGCGCAAAATGTGCGTGTCAACAGTATTTTGCCGGCGATGGTATGGACTGACCTTGTGGCAAAAGATGCTGAAATAACAGGATGTGATTATGATGAGGCCCAAAAGAAATACCCCCTTGGTCGTTACGGAAAACCTGAGGATATAGCGTATCTTGCAATCTATATGCTGTCAGAAGCATCTTCCTGGATGACGGGATCTGCCGTTGATTTGACAGGTGGCGCAAAAACATCATGATAAAATGGCTTATATAAAAGCAATTCAATATTATTTGCCACAAGGCGTTGTCTCCAATGAGCAGTTGGTGGCCGAATTTCCCGAGTGGACTGTCGAGAAGATTGCCGATAAAGTCGGTGTATGTTCCCGGCATGTCGCAACAGATGAGACCGCCGTGGATATGGCAGTGAAAGCGGCTGAACGGCTGTTTGATGAGAATGTAGATATAAAACGTGAGGATATTGATTTTGTGTTGTTGTGTACACAAAGTCCGGATTATTTCCTGCCTTCATCATCGTGTATAATCCAACACAGACTTGGCCTGCCTGTATGTTGTGGGGCTTTTGATTTCAATCTCGGCTGTTCGGGATATATTTATGGTCTGGCTGTTGCAAAAGGACTGGTTGCCGCGGGAGTGGCAAAAAATATTCTTTTGCTTACCGCTGAGACCTACAACAAATATTTGCATCCGCGAGACAAAGGCAACCGGACTATTTTCGGCGACGCCGCCACTGCTACTATTGTGTCTGCTGATGGTTTTGCAAAAATAAGAGATTTTGCACTTGGAACGGACGGTAGCGGTGCGGAAAATCTGATATTGAAGACAGGAGCATCGCGATTTCATGAAAAAAAATGCGATCTTGCGTTTGATGAGAACGGAAATCCGCACTCGTCGGATTTTCTTTACATGAACGGCGGAGAGATTTTCAATTTCACGCAGAAGAATGTGCCTATTGTAGTTCGGCAGACCCTTGAGAAAAACGGATTGTCTGTCGAGGATACAGATTTGGCGGTGTTTCACCAGGCCAATAAATTCATGCTTGAATTCTTGCGGAAAAAAATCAAGATTCCTCGTGAGAAATTTTTTGTGAACATGGCTAATATCGGCAACACCGTGAGCAACTCAATACCGATAGCCCTGAAAGATGCGCAAGAGAAGAATCTTTTGCATGGCAACATCCTTCTCTGCGGTTTTGGTGTCGGTTACTCGTGGGGTGGCGTTGTATTGACGATTACAACTTAATATATAATTTATGGCTGAAAGAATTTTGCTGTGCCTGGCGCATATGTCGGGCAATGAGATGAAATATGTGCAGGAGGCGTTCGACGGCAACTGGGTCGTGCCTCTGGGGCCGAACGTAAACGGCTTCGAGAAAGATCTCGAAGGCTTTGTTTACTCCAAAGCCCCCCTAAATCCCCCCGAAGGGGGGACCTTGCCTGCGCGCTGGGGGGTGGGAAAGGAGTTTCCGGCCTTGGGCTCGGATGCGTCAGCCAATTTCCCTCCTGCGGGGGGCCGAAATGGGGCTGTGTGGGCTTATAAGACAGCAAATCCGCTGAATTATGATTTGCTGAAAGATAACGCCAAAAGGATGAGACAAAATCCTACCGAGGCCGAGGCTGCAATGTGGACATTGCTTCGCAATGACGGTCTTGGCGCCAATTTTCGTCGTCAACACGTTGTCGGAGATTATATCGCCGACTTTATTTGTCTGGAAAAAGGGCTTGTAATCGAGGTCGACGGTGATTATCACAATACGCCCGAGCAGCAGGAATGTGATGCGTATAGAACAGAGTTTCTTAAAAGTCAAGGATACACCGTGCTTCGTTTTACAAACGAGCAGGTTCTTCACGACATAGAAGCTGTCGAAACCAGAATCAAAAACACTCTAACCCAGCACGCCAAGGACAGGGATGCGTCAGCCAATATCCCCCCGATGGGGGGACAAAGGGGGGCTGTCGTGGCGCTGTCGGCGGGGACGGCGGCGGTGCATCTGGCGCTGATTGCCTGCGGCGTGGGGCCCGGCGATGAGGTGATTTGCCAGTCGTTTACGTTCTGCGCTTCGTGTCACCCGATTACTTATCTCGGCGCGAAGCCGGTGCTGGTGGATTCGGAAGCCGAGACATGGAACATGGACCCGGATTTGCTCGAGACGGCCATCAAGGACCGTATCGCCAAGACGGGCAAGGCTCCCAAGGCTATCATTCCGGTGGCTCTATACGGTATGCCTTATAAAATCGACCGTATCATGGAGATTGCCGACCGCTATGGCATACCCGTGATTGAGGATGCCGCCGAGGGGCTCGGCTCGCGCTATCGCGGACAGGTGCTCGGCACGTTTGGCCGCTACGGCGTGCTGTCGTTCAACGGCAATAAGATGATTACCACTTCGGGCGGCGGCGCTCTTATTTGTCCCGACGCAGAGGCGGCAAAGAAAGTGATGTTCTATGCCACGCAGGCTCGCGAGTCGTATCCTTACTACCAGCATGAGGAAATCGGCTACAACTATCGCATGTCGAATATCTGTGCGGGCATAGGCCGCGGGCAGATGACTATTCTTGACGAGCATATCGCCCACCATCAGATGCTTGCCGATTTCTATGCCCAAGAGTTTGCCAAAATCGACGGCATAGAGTTTCACGGCAATCCCGGTCCGGAGTTTGATTCCAATTTCTGGCTCAACACCATCGTGCTCGACCCGTCGTTGAAGGTCGTAGGCGAAGAAAACGCATATGCCGAGGTGGTGAAAGGTGCCGTTGGCGGAGCTACCGGAGTGACCCACGAGGCAAAGAGCGCGCACACCGACTGCGAGCCCAACCGCAATGTCGAGGCTATGCGCATGGCTCTCGACCGCGAGGGCATCGAGAGCCGTCCGCTTTGGAAGCCCATGCATCGCCAGCCCGTGTATGCCGGCGCTGCGGCATATGTCAACGGCGTGTCGGAGAGCCTCTTTGCACGTGGCCTTTGCTTGCCGTCGGGTCCGTATGTCTCCTTAGACGACGCCCGCCGCATTGTCGACGTAATCCGCAAAAACATCAAGTAAGCCGTAAGGCATATTGAGTAATATGGCGGCCTTTCCATCCCCATGCAGGATGGAAGGGCCGTCGCTGTATAAAATTATGAATGGGTTATACTTATTGATTGGAAAATTATTGTTATCTTTGCCGTGGAAATGAAAATACAATCGTTATCGCAATGACTAAGAAATATCTTGTGACCGGTGCAGCCGGCTTTATCGGCGCCAACTTTGTGAAATATCTTCTCGGCCAATATGGTTCGGACGTAGAAATCGTAATCCTGGATGCCCTTACATATGCCGGCAATCTGATGACAATCAAAGATGAAATCGAGTTGCCCAACGTGCGCTTCGTCAAAGGTGATATCGGCGACCGCGCGCTTGTCGATTCCATCCTGCGCGAATTCGATCCCGACTATATCGTTAACTTTGCCGCTGAAAGCCATGTCGACCGCTCGATAACCAATCCCCGCCTTTTCCTTGAAACCAACATACTCGGCACGCAGACGCTGCTCGACGCCGCCCGCGATTTCTGGGGCAAGGAACCCGGCGACCGCAAATATCTGCAAATTTCCACCGACGAGGTCTACGGCGCGCTCGAACTTGGCGACGAAGCCCGCGACGAGGCAATCGACGAGGACATCCGCGACGTGGCTCCCGGCCGCGACACCATCCGCGTCTACGGTCCCGGAATGTTCACGGAACAGACCCCGATGTCGCCCCATTCGCCGTATTCGGCATCGAAGGCATCGGCTGACATGCTCGTCATGGCCTACCACGATACCTACGGGCTGCCGGTGAATATCACCCGCTGCTCCAACAATTATGGCCCCTATCATTTCCCCGAAAAATTTATCCCTCTGCTTATCAACAATATCCGCAACGGCCGCGAACTGCCCGTTTACGGCAAGGGCGTGAACGTGCGCGACTGGCTCTATGTCGAAGACCATGCTCGTGCCATCGACGCCGTGCTCCGTCGCGGACGGGTAGGGGAGATTTACAATATCGGCGGCTTCAATGAAATGCAGAATATCGACATTGTGCATCTCGTTATCGACCTCGTGGCCGAAATGACCGGAACGGAACCCCGCACCGACCTTATCCGCTACGTTACCGACCGCCCCGGCCACGACATGCGCTACGCTATCGACCCCCACAAGATTGCCAAGGAACTGGGCTGGACCCCTGCCACAAAATTTGCCGACGGCATCCGCAAAACCATCCGCTGGTATATCGACAATCCCGAGTGGGTGGAATCCGTAACCTCCGGCGACTACCAGAAGTACTATCAGCAGATGTACGCCGACAGATAGTTACTAATTACTAACGACGAATTACGAATAACCGACAATGAAAGGAATCGTACTTGCAGGCGGGTCCGGAACGCGCCTCTACCCCATAACGAGAGCTATCTCCAAGCAACTGGTGCCCATCTACGACAAGCCCATGATTTATTATCCGATATCGGTGCTCATGCTTGCCGGCATCCGCGACATCCTCATCATATCCACGCCCACCGACCTCCCCGGCTTCAAGCGTCTGCTCGGAAGCGGCGAGCAGATTGGCGTGAAATTCTCCTATGCCGAGCAGCCGCGTCCCGAGGGTCTTGCCCAGGCATTCATAATAGGGCGTGAATTTGTCGGCGACGACGACGTGTGTCTTGTGCTCGGCGACAATATCTTCTATGGCCAGGGCTTCACCGGCATGCTTCATCACGCCGTGCATACGGCAGCGGAGGAACGCAAGGCCACCGTGTTCGGCTACTCCGTGCTCGACCCGCAGCGTTACGGCGTGGTAGAACTCGATGCCGAGGGCAACGCGCTCTCTATCGAGGAAAAACCGGCCAATCCCAAGAGCGACAAGGCTGTTGTAGGACTTTACTTCTATCCCAACGATGTGGTGAAAGTGGCTGCCGAGGTGAAGCCAAGCGCACGCGGCGAGCTCGAAATCACATCTGTAAACGAACACTACCTCCGCCAACAGCGTCTGAAAGTGCAATGCTTCGGCCGTGGCTTCGCATGGCTCGATACCGGCACGATAGATTCCATGATGGAGGCTTCGGCCTTTATTGAAGCTATCGAAAAGCGTCAAGGTTTGAAAGTGGCCGCGCTCGAGGAGATTGCCTACCGCCGCGGATTTATCGACGCCGACCGTCTGCGCGAATTGGCTATGCCCATGAAGGCTAACCATTACGGACAGTACCTCATAAACCTTGCCGATGGCAAAATTTCCTGAAATAATTACATTTCCACGCATCAACGACCCGCGGGGCAACCTTTCGTTTATCGAAGGGGGAGCCGGCGGGTCGATTCCCTTTGATATAAAGCGCGTGTTCTATCTCTACGACGTGCCGGCCGATGCCGAGCGCGGCGGCCACGCGCATTACCGTTGCCAACAGTTGCTTATCGCGCTCAGCGGCAGTTTCAATGTAAAAGTCACCGACGGACGCACTGAAAAAACCTTTCACCTCAACCGGCCATGGACCGGCCTGTTGATACCGCCGGGTTATTGGCGCACGATGGATAATTTCACCTCCGGTGCCGTGTGCCTTGTGCTAACTTCCGAGAAATACACCGAGGAAGATTATATCCGCGACTATCAGGACTTCCTGCGCCTTTCGGCCGAAGGGAAGTTGGGGAGTCGTGAAGTTGGGAAGCCGGGGAGTGTGGAAGATGAGAAGACGGGGAGCGGGGGAGATGAGCCTGTGCGCTATCCGTTCCTCGACCTTGGGACAATCAATCGTACCTACCTATCGGAAATTGAAGACGCTGCGCTTCGAGTGATTCGTTCCGGCCGGTATATAGGCGGCGGAGAGGTGGAGCGGTTCGAGGGCGAGCTGCGTGCGTTTACCGGCGCGCCATATGCCGTGGGCGTTAGCAACGGCCTCGATGCCCTGCGCCTTATCCTTAGGGCATGGCTCGAAATGGGCCGGCTCGCGCCCGGCGATGAAGTGATAGTGCCGTCGAACACCTATATCGCGTCGGTGCTCGCCATTACCGACAACGGGCTTACGCCGGTGTTTGTCGAACCGGACCTTGCCACGCTCAATCTCGACAGCGAGCGCGTCGAGGCAGCCGTCACACCGCGTACCCGGGCCATAATGCCCGTGCACCTTTATGGCCGTGTATGCTGGGACGCCACGCTTGCCGACACGGTGCGCCGCCACAATCTGCTTGTGATAGAAGACAATGCCCAGGCCATTGGCGCGCTGTCGGAAACCCCGGGCTTGTTCGGCACCATTGCCGCCGGGTCGCTCGGCCATGCCGGAGCCTTTTCGTTTTATCCTACCAAAAATCTCGGTGCCATGGGTGATGCCGGGGCGGTCGTGACCCATGACCCGGAACTGGCGCGTGTGGTGGCGGCCCTGCGCAACTACGGCAGCCTGCGACAGTACGACAATATCTACGCCGGCCTCAACTGCCGTCTCGACCCCATGCAGGCCGCCATCCTTTCGGCCAAGATGCCGCATCTGGCCGAGGAAAACCGCGCCCGCCGTGCCAATGCCGCCATATATTTGTCGGAAATAACCAATCCCCTTGTCGCGCTTCCCGCTCCGGCAGCGGCCGAGACATCTGTGTGGCATCAATTTGTGGTGAGAGTAGCCGACCGCGACGCTTTCCGGGCCTACCTTGCCGCCTGCGGAGTGGAAACCGCAGTGCACTATGCCACCGTGCCTCACCGTCAGCCCTGTTACAGCCGCTACGGCTCGCTTTCGTTGCCGATAGCCGAGCGCATCGGGCGCGAGGTGGTGAGCCTTCCCGTAAGTTCATGCACGAGCGAGGCCGATGCCAAAGCAATAGCCGGAATTGTTAATGGATTTAAAAACAGTTAAAACCGTTAACTTTCATATATTTCAGGCGGTTAAAAAAGGTTATACTGTTTAAATGTCGGGTTAAAAAACGTTATTGCAGTTGTCAGGCCCGAGCATCCTTTGTACTTTCACCGGTGAAAATTATCCTATGATATCTCGCCGGTATGAAAAATTCCCTGATACTGCTCTTACTTCTTGCCGTAATACCTGCGCATGGCCGCAAGCCCAAGCATGACAAACTGTCGGGCGTGCATGTTCTGCCCGAGTTTGTGTACACACCCGGCGAGCCTCGCGCCCTGCACATCCTGGCATTTGTACGCGATTCCTCGTCGCTTACTACATATACCGACACCGTGATTCTTTTTCGGGAAAAGTGGGTCGACTTCATGCTGCCCGAGCGTCCGACCAAGAAGATAAGCCAATGGCGTCGACCGCGAGTGCTTACAACAAAATCATATTATCGTTTTAAGGACTATGGCGGGCTCGACAGCGTGAGCGACAAATGCAGCCACCATTTTTCATGGTCGGACTGGATAGGGATGATAAAGCCGGTGAGGATACCGGCCGGAATCGGGCACGGGGAAGTCGCCGCCGACACGTTGCGCGGTCGTTACAGGCCATATGAAATCTGGCATAGCGACAGCGATGCGGTTACGCTTAAAGCCAATGTACTCGCCGACACCATTGCTCGCCGTTGGGTACCCGACATCTCGCTTTTCTTTCGCGACGACATAGATTTTGACGAGTTCAAGGTGAATTTCACATTTTCTATGCCCGAAGACGGAATAGTGCGCTCACGCGACATAGAAAAGATTGACTGCAAGATATTGTCGCAAGGCCGCGGCCACCCGTTGTTCAATTTTCACAAGCCCGACCGGCCCTTTTTTGTGGAGACTTATTCGCAAGTCTACATCATCGACAAGGCATATATCTCCATCGACGAGGCGAAAGAATGGGAAAAAGTCGACCTGCGCTCGCTCTCCCTGCGGCCTCCGTCAGATATCGTGCCCGACAAATCGGCTGAGGCGCTTGCCCTCATAGCCCGGGTGGAAGGCATCGACCATGACGGAAGCCGGCTGGATATTCGGCCCGACTCGCGCCTCGGCCGCCCCAAGCCAAAACGCAATTTCGGCCAGGCCGTATGGCGGCGTCTCACCAATATGGTCACCGGCCCCATAATAAAGGTACACGACATCCACGAGGTGAAAAAAGACATGGAGCGGCAGCGCAGGCTCAACGAACTCGAACAGAAAAAATGGAAAAAAAGACAATAAATAGAACCAATTAATTAGATAATCTCCAAATTATTTATATTTTTGCAATATGATTATCAAGCAAAAGGACAAAATAAGAGAAATAAAGACGAATCTTCTTGAACAACTCAAAGAGGAGAATATCTTTTGGTCATATGCTCATGAGTCTGTCACGCTTGACAATCTACGAGACGACCAACTGATAGCATTAACGATGCGTTATCTTGACCTTGATGAAATCAAGCAGCTTTTCAGCATTTTTTCATTCAAAAAAATAAAAACTGCATGGAAAAAGTTGTTGGTCCCGGAAGGAGAATATCTATATACACTTAACCGTTTTTTCGCCTGGTATTATTTTAATGCCAAAAATCCTGATGCATATTTGAAATCGCTTCAAACACGACATATAAAGAGGTTGGCCGAAAATGCGTTGCACGGAATCGCGTAGCGATTCAAGATTGTAGCCGGGGGTGGAGCGATAGCGTAACCCCCGGTGTGTTGAGTTTTCCAATCTTGGTATTGGAGCGAGCGTCAGCGTAGCGTTCTGCATTACGGTTGGCGTTATCGAACGCTCCGGCAGGCTCTCCGCTCCAACACCATAATAAATAACATCCACGCCCACCCAGGGCTGTCGCCCTGCGCTACAATATTTGTCTCCTACCGGAGACGCAATGATTTTCAGAATAATCATAGACTTTTTGTGCAGTTGGTGATAGGTTTTCGGAATATTTTCTTTACATTTGCGGCCATAAAATCGTTAACCCAATCTTACCACGAAAAATGTCATTGAAAATTTCGCTTACGGCTGCTGTCGCGCTTGTCGCGCTGCAAGCCTCGGCCGACATTGTGCAGGCCGGCAGCGGCAGTTACACTACGGTCTTTCCCGGCAATGATGCCGCAGGACGCAACAGTTTCCCCAACGCAACACCCCTCGTAACCGGCAACGCCGCTTTGCGCCCCGTGCCGACAAACGACTGGTGGTCGCCCAAACTGACTACGGCTGTTCCCAACAATATGTTCAACTATCCCTTGGGCGTTCGCACGCTCATGGACGGTTTCGACATGCAGAAAACCATGTTCAATCAGGCGCAGTCGGTAGAAAATTCAATCCTCATCTCCACCGCCGGAATATCCTCTGCCGAGTCGAAGGTGAGCGATTACACCGACTGGACCGTTACGTTCAACCGCACCCAAGGCGACAAATGGATGGAGGCTACCTTTGGCATCGGCATGCCGATGGCCTACTTCACAAAGAGCGACAACGCCGGCGACGTAACCGTCGCGTTCAACGGCCAGGCATCGGTCGACGGCAATATCCTTATTGTCACGGGAAGTTACAACGGCGCCTCTTTTGCCGTCTATGCACCTTCCGGCTCGACATGGACTGTCGATGGCAAGACGGCCACATCTAATCTTGGCGGCCGCAACTATTGGTCGGCGGCAATGCTCCCCGACAATGCCAATGCCTCCTCTCAGGCAAAGGCATGGGCGTCGAGCGCGTTTGCGTTTCCGGCCGACACTCGCGCCGAGTGGTCTTACGACCCGGCCAAGGGTGGCGTGACCACACGCTACGTAGTGACCGTCGACAACAAGGAAGGCACGGGCACAGCCCTCATGGGCCTTCTTCCACACCAGTGGGCCAATCTTGATGCCGCCACGTCGCTTCCCTCGGATGCGCCCGAATATAAAACCGTTCGCGGCAAGCTCAAAATGCTGCAAGCCAATGAATTCACCACATGGCTTCCTTTTCATGGCATCCTGCCGACGCTTCCGGCGGTGAGCGAAGACACCGGCGGATATTCCGCAGTCGAGCTTAAAAAACTCATAAACGAAGTAATCGACGACCATGGCTTCGACCCGTGGACCGACAGCTACAACGACGGCCAGCTGCTCAACCGCATGGTGCAGACGGCCCGAATAGCCGATGAAGCCGGTCTTGTGGATGAAAGCGCGAAGATGCGCACACTTATCCGCGAGAAACTCGAAGACTGGCTCTCGTACGAGACAGGCGAAGTCGCATTCCTGTTCTATTATCACGAGCCTTACGGCGCGCTCCTGGGCTACCCCTCCGGCCACGGTCAGGACAGCAATATCAACGACCATCATTTCCATTGGGGCTACATCATAGGCGCCGCCGCCTATATAGGCCAGAACGACCCCGAATGGGCCTCGTCGTGGGGGCCGATGGTTGACCTGCTCGTGCGCGACGCCGCCTCGGCCGACCGCAACGATGAGCTGTTCCCCTATCAACGATCGTTCAGCCCCTATGCCGGCCACTGCTGGGCCAACGGCTTCGGCACATCCGGCCCCGGCAACGACCAGGAATCCACCTCCGAGGCCATGCAATTCCACTCCAATCTTCTGCACTGGGCTGAGGTGACGGGCAACAAGGCCCTGCGCGACCAGGCCGTGTATATGTATGTAACCGAGGTGTCGGCAACGAATGAATATTGGTTCGACCGCGAGCATCGCAATTTCGAATCGTCGTACAACCACTTCCTTGCCTCCCGCGTATTCACCAACGGCTACGACTACGAAAACTTCTGGGGCGGAGGCGCAGCCGGTTCGCTCGGTATCGAAATCTATCCCGTTCATGCCGGTTCGTTCTACCTTGTCGACGATGCCAAATGGGCCGACAGCTACTGGAACGCGATGTGCTCCGAGACAGGAATCCTCAACAAAGACACCAACCCCAACATATGGTACGACACATGGTGGAAATTCCTTGCCATGATACGTCCCGAAAAAGCCCTCGAACTCTATGACGCCTATCCCGGCCGCACGATGAAATTCGGCGTGTCGCAGGCCCATACCTATCAGTGGCTCCACGCTCTTGCCTCGCTCGGACGCGCCAATCGCCGGCTTACCGCCGACTGCCCCACGGCAATGGCTTTCGACAAAGGCGACGTGCGCACCTATGCCGTGCACAACTATTCCGACGCCGACATCACCGTGAAGTTCAGCGACGGCTTCACCATGACGGCTCCTGCCGGCAAACTCACCACAGCCACCGGCGTGAACCCCGACCCCGTGGAAGAGTTGCCCGACACACCCGGAGGTCCCACCGATCCTACCGACCCCGACACCCCCGATAATCCCGACAATCCCGGCACCGGCTCTTGCACCTACACCGATACCGAGGCATCCGACGGCTCATTCTCCGGCCCCTACACCGTGAAATTCACCACGAAAGGCAACGCTGTGGAAATCACCGCCCGCTTCGAAGGCTCTTATGTCGGCATCGACCCGTGCTATCTCTTCGATGAAACCGACGGATTCCGCGAAATCATGATGTCGAAATCCGGCGATATGACCTGGATCTACACATTAAATAATATAGCGGCCGGCACCACCCTGCGTGTGCGTGTGAAACTGCCCTACGCAGGAGGCCTCGGCGTGACGAAATATCTCACCTACACCATTGGCGAAGATTGCGACCAATCCGGCATCGCGGACGCCGCTGCGTCAGCGATAGATTTCCGCTATGACGGTTCGACGGTAGAAATATCGGCCGACGGAGCCGGAGTGGCGCAGGCATATTCGGTCGACGGCCGTGCCGTAGCCTCGCGCATGTTCACGGATATGGTCGTTATCGACACGCAATCGTGGGCGTCGGGAGTCTACATCATCCTTGTCGACACCCCCTGCGGCTCGCGCACATTCCGCATCATCAAGTAGTTTAGGAGATGGTGTGTAAAAAAGGCTGTTTATGCCAAGACTGTAGGGACGCACGGCTCGTGCGTCCTCAGATAAACAATTGATTGTTAAATAAATATCAATATAGATTTTCGGACGCACGGGCCGTACGTCCCTACCCTTGGTATTTTGACACACCCTCAAAATAATACTTTGCCATCGGCTTCACAGCCGGTGGCTTTTTTTATATGGAGCCAAATTTGTTAATTTTCTTAAATTGCAGTATCTTTGCACCCGAAAAAATCTATTTTTATCCAAACAATCACAATCTTTATCACGAAAAATGTTTTCAAAAATTACATTTAGTGTAATTTCCGCGCTTGTCGCCATGCCTGTTTCGGCCGAAATAGTGCAGGTTGGCAGCGGCAGTTACACCACCGATTTCCCGGGAGGTGAAAATGCCTATCCGACGGCTAACCCTCTTGTCACGGGCGAGGCAGCCAAACGTCCGGTCCCGACCAACGACTGGTGGTCGTCGAAACTGAACACATCGGTTCCCAACAATATGTTCAACTATCCCCTGGGCGTGCGCACGCTCATGGAAGGTTTCGACATGCAGAAATCTATGACAGGGCAGTCCCAATCGGTGGAAGGCTCTATAATAATGACCGCTGCCGGCATCACAAATGCCGAGCCGAAAGTAAGCGGCCACACCGACTGGACCGTTACCTTCAACCGCACCCAGGACGGCAAATGGATGGAAGCCACCTATGGCGTGGGTATGCCCATGGCATATTTCACCAAGAGCGACAACGCCGGCGACGTCACAGTCTCAATCAACGGCCAGGCTTCGGTCGACGGCAACATCCTTCTTGTAAAGGGCAGTTACAACGGTGCTTCTTTTGCAATCTATGCTCCTTCCGGCTCGACATGGACCGTCAACGGCAAAACGGCCACATCGAACCTGGGCGGACGCAACTACTGGTCGGCAGTGATGCTTCCCGACAATGTAGATGCTCTGTCGCAGGCTAAGGCATGGGCTTCGAGCGCATTCGCATTTCCGGTCGACACTCGCGCAGAGTGGACATATGACCCTGCCAAGGGCGGCGTCACCACACGCTACGTCGTGACCGTCGATAACAAGGAAGGCTCCGGCAAAGCCCTTATGGGCCTTTTGCCACACCATTGGGCCAACCTCGACGGCTCGTTCACCGTTCCGGCCGGAGCACCCGAGTACAAGACTATCCGCGGCCAGCTCAAAATGGTACAGGCTAACGAATTTTCGACATGGCTGCCGTTCCACGGCATCCTGCCCACGCTTCCCCCGGTAGCCGACGGCACAGGCGGCTTCTCCATCGCCGAACTCAAAAGCCTCACGTCAGAAGTAATCAACGGCACCGGCTTCCAGGAATGGACCGACACGTACAACGACGGCCAGTTGCTCAACCGCCAGGTGCAGACCGCGCGCATAGCCGACGAGGCCGGACTCACCGCCGAGAGCGAGAAGTTGCGCGCCAACATCCGCACCCGTCTCGAAAAATGGCTGTCGTGCAAATCCGGCGACCTATATTTCCTCTTTTACTATTACAAACCCCTCGGCACAATGCTCGGCTATCACGCCGGCCACGGTCAGGACAGCAATGTCAACGACCACCATTTCCATTGGGGCTATATCATCGGCGCAGCCGCCTACATAGCCCAGACCGACCCCGCCTGGGGCGCGAAGTGGGGCCCGATGGTCGACCTTCTCGTGCGCGACGCCGCCTCGGCCGACCGCAACGACCCGATGTTCCCCTACCAGCGTTCGTTCAGCCCCTATTCCGGCCACTGCTGGGCCAACGGCTTTGCCTCCCTTGGCCTCGGCAACGACCAGGAGTCGACCTCGGAGTCGATGCAATTTCACTCCAACCTGCTTCACTGGGCTGAGGTTACGGGAAACAAGGCGTTACGCGACCAGGCAATATATATGTACGTAACCGAGCAGTCGGCTGTGAATGAATATTGGTTCGACATCGAGAATCGTAATTTCGATTCCGGTTACTCTCATTTCCTTGCATCCCGCGTATTCACCAACGGCTACGACTACGAAAACTTCTGGGGTGGCGGCGCTGCCGGTTCGCTTGGCATCCATATCTATCCCATCCATGCCGGTTCGTTCTATCTTGCCGACAATGCAAAGTGGGCTGCTGAATATTGGAAGACGATGTGCAACGAGACCGGAATCCTTAGTAAAGAGCAAAATGCCAACATATGGTACGACTCATGGTGGAAATTCCTGGCCATGCTCGATGCAGAGAAAGCCATTAAACTATACACCGACTATACATACCGTGATATAAAATTTGGCGTGTCGCAGGCTCAGACCTACCAGTGGCTCTATGCCATGGCCTCGCTCGGCCGCGCCAACCGCCGCCTCACCGCCGACTGCCCCATGGCAATGGCCTTCGATAAAGGCGATATCCGCACCTATGCCGTGCATAACTATTCATCGGCCGACATCACCGTGAAATTCAGCGACGGCTTCACCATGACTGCCAAGGCCGGCAAACTCACCACCGCCACCGGAAAAAATCCCGACCCTGTGGAAGACCTTGATATACCGGATGTGCCCGATTCCACGCCTGTCGTTCCGGTAGTAGTGCCGGCCGCTCCGGCTCCGAAGCACGACGCTGCCAACGTAAAGAGCGTGTTCAGCGGCGCATACGCATCGGTGGCTCCTGCGCTCAATGTGGGCTCGTGGAACCAGTCGACTGTCGGCGCGATTGAAGCCTGTGGAGGCAACGACGCTTACAAATTCTCCAAATTCAATTATGTAGGCCTGCAAGTGGATGAAAACAAAGGCACAGTAGATGTGTCCGACATGAAATATCTGCATGTCGACCTGTTCGCTCCCGTGGCTATGGATATCAATATCTATCCCATCTCTCTCAATCCTACACAGGATAAGGACGTGGTGAAAGAGCATCTCGAGGCCGGCGTGTGGAATTCGTTTGATATCCTCCTGTCTGATTTCCCGAATGTAAAGTTTGCAGACTTCGGACAGATTAAATTCGACGGTGGCAACGGCTCGCAGACATTCTACCTCGACAATCTCTATTTCTGGACCGATGGCGAGGGAGGAGATACCCCGGTTGAGCCCGATCCCGTCGACCCGGATGTGATTCCCGCCGCTCCCGCTCCCGAACATGCCGCCGGCGACGTGAAAAGTTTTTTCAGCGGCAAGTACGAGCCCGTTATGCCCGGCATGATTGTCGGAGGCTGGGGACAGGCGACCGTCCATTCGCTCGTTACGCTTGGCGACGGCGACGAAGCCTATAAATTTGAGAATTTCAACTATTTTGGCTTCCAGCATCCCGACGACGCCACCGTGGATGTCTCCGACATGGAATACCTGCATGTCGACCTCTACGCACCCGAGGCCATGAGTCTGCGCATCGTGCCCATTTCGCTCAATCCCACAATGGAGAAGGGTGTTGCCAAAAGCCTTGAAGCGGGCAAATGGAACTCGTTTGACATCGCATTGTCGGAATTCAACAGCACGCTCTCACGCGCCGAGGGCGATGTCGATTTCAGGAGTCTCGGACAGTTCAAGTTTGACGGCGGCTCGGGACAGACCTTCTATCTCGACAACCTCTACCTCCGCAAGGCCCCGGGCACCACTACCGGCATCGCCGATGCCGAAAACGTTCCCGTAATCTTCCGTCGTGACGGTTCTACGGCCTTTATATATGCCGATGGACGTGCAACGGTACATGCCTATACCGCCGATGGCCGCGCCGTGACAGCGGAATCGTTTGCCGATACCGCCGTTATAGACCTGTCGGCGTGGGCGTCGGGCGTCTACATCATCCTCGTCGACACCCCTCGCGGCTCCCGCACCTTCCGCATCATCAAGTAGCGCAGGAAGAGGGTGTGTCAAAGCTGTTTATGCCGAGATTGTAGGGACGCACGGCTCGTGCGTCCGCAGATTAACAATTGTTTATCGATCAATTACCAATATGGTTTCCCGGACGCACGGGCCGTACGTCCCTACTGTTTGGTATTTTGACATACCCTCATAAAATAAATAAAACGCCACGAAGCACCGGCTTCGTGGCGTTTTCTCTTTCAAGAAATGTTAATTTAAAATAAATTAAGGTAAAAATATTGACAAAGGGTAGTTTTTGTGTTAATTTTGCAGTTGATTTCGCCTAAATGTGCCGTTTTGTGCCGTGTGGCGGAGCAAAAGATTGTAAAACGTTGGCAGCAACGGTATTTTCCAAAATTTCTAAGGCCAAATTTTATAAATAATGACCCGGCATAAAAATACTCATATATCCACCTTGGGTTCGCAAGTCACATCGGTGATAAGTGTGGCTCTTGTGTTGGTGATTGTTGGGGTTATGGCGTTGATGGCTTCGGCGGCGCATCTTGCTTCTGACTCGCTTCGCGGCGAGATGGCCATGATTTGCCGCCTCGACCTTGGCGCCATGGCTGCCGATGCCGACCGCATGAAGCAAGAGTTTGGCCGGGCCGGATACCTGTCGTCGTGGCTCTATACCTCGCCCGACGATGTCCTTGCCCAGGAAATGGAATACAATGCGGATATTATCGGACTTCTCGACGAGAATCCGTATTCCGGCGAGTTCGAGCTGCGGCTGAAACCAGCCTATGTCAATCCCGACTCCATGAACATGATAGCGATGCGCCTTGAAAGCATCGATTGCGTCGACGAGGTGGTGTCGCCGGCCGAGGCCGCCGCCGCGGTAAACGCCGCATACGGCAAACTTATGTTAGTGTTGTCGGTGGTCGGAGCCGCACTCTTGCTCATTTCCATTGTCCTTATCAACAATACGATAAGCCTTTCGATATATTCCCGCCGTTTCCTTATCCATTCGATGCGCCTTGTCGGAGCAACGGGTGGATTTATCCGCCGTCCGTTTGTAAAGGCCGGCGTGATTATGGGCGTGTTGGCCGGTGCGCTTGCATCGTGTGTGGTGTGTGGCATCCAGGGCTATGTGCGCACGGTGGAGATTGATTTTCTCCTTGCCATGCCGTGGCCGGCCGTGGCTGCCGTATGCGCGGGCCTGGTAGTGCTCGGCGTGATAATATGCGGCCTGTCGGCAGTGTTTGCCACAAACCGCTATCTGCGTTTGTCTTACGATAAAATGTTTCAAAAGTGAATAATAAAGAATCTGAAAAGAAATCTGCGATAGTTCCCGAGCCCGAAAGCCGGAAACCGCTGTTGCGCAACAATTATGTGATGATGGCCGTGGCCGCATTGCTTATTGTTGTCGGTTTCATACTCATGTCGGGCAGCGGTTCGACGGAAGAAGCCTACAATCCCGAGATATTCTCAACGCGCAGAATCGTGGTTGGCCCGATTGTAAGTTTTATCGGCTATGTGTTTATGGCCGTGGCCATTATAATTAAACCCCGCAACTGAAAATGGATACAGTTCAGGCCTTGATTATGGGTATCGTGCAAGGACTTGCCGAATACCTGCCTATAAGTTCGAGCGGACATCTTGAAATATGCCGCGAAATCCTCGGGCTCGACCTCACAGGAGCCGAGAGCATCGAATTCGACGTGATGCTGCATGTGGCCACGGTGCTAAGCACCATTGTGGTGCTCTGGCGCGAGTTTATGCCGCTGTGCACATCGTTTTTCACCGTGAAGCGCGACGCAAATTTCTATTATGTGCTCAAAATCCTGGTATCGTGCATTCCGGTGGGCATTGTCGGACTTTGCTTTAAGGAGCAGATCGAGCAATTTTTCGGAAGCGGCCTTCTGGTAGTAGGCATCTGCCTTTGCGTTACTGCGGTTCTTCTCGCTTTCGCATATTTTTTCCGCACGTCGCCCCTCACGGCCAAAGGCTATGTGGCGCGTGACGTGACCTGGACCGACGCTTTCATTATCGGATGCGCCCAGGCCGTGGCAGTGCTTCCCGGATTAAGCCGCAGTGGCTCCACCATTGCCACCGGTATCCTTCTTGGCGACGACCGCGCCAAGGTGGCCCAGTTCTCGTTCTTCATGGTTATAATCCCCATCCTCGGCGAGGCTCTGCTTGGCATGAAAGACCTTGTCACCGAAGGCCCCACCGGCTCCGTCGGCTTTGTGCCTATGATTGTCGGATTTATCGCTTCGTTTGTAGTGGGCTGTATTGCTTGCAAATGGATGCTCAACATCGTGAAGCGCGGCAAAATGGTATGGTTTGCCGTCTACTGCCTTGTAGCCGGTGCAATCTGCCTCATTTACTCATTGTAATAACCCCCTGAAAACTCGTTGAATTGAATTTTCTCGCAGGCGAAATATTATATGTCGACAAGCCTTACGGATGGACATCGTTTGATGCCGTCAAGCGCATACGCGGCGCTCTGCTCAGGCGGCTCGGCATCAAGAAACTGAAAGTGGGCCATGCCGGCACTCTCGACCCCCTTGCTTCCGGCGTGATGATTGTGACAACAGGACGCGCCACCAAGCAAATCGAGCAGTTGCAGGCCGGTGTAAAGGAATACATAGCCGAAATTGCTCTTGGAGCCACAACCCCGTCGTTCGACCTTGAAACCGAGGTCGACGCCACATATCCCACCGCTCACATCACCCGCCAACTCGTCGAGGAAGCCCTTTTGCGTTTCCACGGCACGATAGAGCAGGTGCCTCCCGCATTTTCGGCAGTGAAAATCGACGGCCGCAGAGCCTATGACATGGCGCGCAAGGGCCGTGAAGTGAATCTCAAGCCAAAGACCCTCGTAATCGACGAAATCGAGCTTTTGGATTTCGCGCCCGAGAAAATAACGGTGAGGGTGGTTTGCAGCAAAGGCACATATATCCGTGCGCTTGCCCGCGACATAGGCGAGGCTCTCGATTCGGGCGCGCACCTCACCGCGTTGCGCCGCACACGCGTGGGCGATGTAGGCATTGCCGACTGCCTCACAATCGACATGGTGGCCGAGCTTATACGCACAGTCGAAATCGAGATGCCCGACGAGCAGTAACCCCCGGCTATAAACAATTTAGTCACATATTCATCTATTTATTTTAAGATTATGAAACTGTCACAATTTAAATTCCGTCTTCCCGAAGAACTTATCGCCCAGCATCCGAGCGCGCAACGCGACGAATGTCGCCTTATGGTACTGAACAAGAAGACAGGCGAGATTCAGCATCTCATTTTCAAGGATATTCTTCAATTTTTCGACGACGGCGACGTGATGGTGTTCAACGACACCCAGGTGTTCCCGGCCCGCCTCTATGGCAATAAGGAAAAAACCGGCGCCAAAATTGAAGTGTTCCTTTTGCGCGAGCTTAACGAGGCCAACAAGCTATGGGATGTGCTCGTGGAGCCTGCACGAAAGATTCGTATCGGCAATAAACTGTATTTTGGCGACGACGACTCGATGGTGGCCGAGGTGATCGACAACACCACTTCGCGCGGACGCACTCTCCGTTTTCTCTACAACGGCGACCACGATGTGTTTAAAAAAGAATTATATGCCCTGGGACAGACACCGCTGCCCGATTATATAACGCGCGAGCCCGACAAAGACGACCCCGAACGCTATCAATGTATCTTCGCCTCGAAAGAGGGTGCCGTGATGGCTCCGTTTGCCGGCCTGCACTTCTCGCGCGAGCTCCTCAAACGCCTCGAAATAAAAGGCGTGGAGCGCGCTTTCCTCACCGCTCACTGCGGCTTGGGCAATTTCCGCGAAATCGACGTGGAAGACCTTACCAAGCATCGCATGGATTCGGAGCAGCTTGTCATTTCTGAAAAACTTGTCGAGACCGTAAACTCGGCCAAGGACCACGAAAAGCAAGTATGCGCCGTCGGCACGTCGGTGCTCCGTGGCATGGCCTCGGCTGTGAGCATGGGCGGTCACTTGAAGACATATGAGGGCTGGACCAACAAATTCATCTTCCCGCCCTACGAATTCACCGTAGCCTCGTCGCTGGTTAGCAATTTCCACATGCCGTATTCCACAATGCTCATGATGGTGGCTGCATTCGGCGGCTACGAAAATGTGATGAACGCCTACGACGTGGCTGTCCGCGAAGGCTACCGCTTCGGCGCCTACGGCGACGCGATGCTGATAATCTGATTAATGACGAATTAATGACGAATTAATAATGACGAATGACCAATTATTACCGGACCGGTAACAGTTGGTCATTCGTTATTTGTATCTCTGATTAGAAAGTTAATGTAATCACAGTGTAGGGACGCACGGCTCGTGCGTCCGCGTGAAAACTTTTAACACAATAAAACTAACATCATGTTGCATCGGACGCACGAGCCGTGCGTCCCTACATTTTAAGCATTAACTTTCTCTTGCGACATTCTTAGCAATTACTAATTAGTCATTCGTCATTCGTCATTAGAAATTACTCATTGCTGCCTTATCCTTTCAGCTCTTGGAGGCGGGCGATGTATTTGCCGATGATGTCGAATTCGAGGTTGACGCGTGTGCCTACCTTGATTTGGCTGAAATTGGTGTGGTCGAAGGTGTAGGGGATGATGGCTACGCGGAACGAGCGAGGCGTGGAATCACATACCGTGAGGCTTACGCCGTTGACGGTGACAGAGCCTTTTTCCACGGTCATGTAGCCTTTTTGCATAAGTTCGGGGGTAACATCGTATTCAAATTTGAAATAAGTGGAGCCTTCCACTTCTTCCACTTCGGTGCACACGGCCGTGCAGTCGACGTGGCCTTGCACGATGTGGCCGTCGAGGCGTCCGTTCATCACCATGGAGCGTTCCAAGTTGATGAGCGAGCCTTCGGTCATGTCGCCGAGATTGGAGCGGTCGAGGGTTTCCTGTATGGCTGTGACGCGGTAGGTCGAGTCGGGATACAGTTCAACAACGGTGAGGCATACGCCGTTGTGCGCCACCGACTGGTCGATGCGCAGTTCGTTGGCAAACGAGGAGCGGATAGTGAGTTGGAGGTTGCCGTCGGTACGTTCGGCTTTCACTACTTTTGCCGCTTCTTCAACAATTCCTGAAAACATTGTGATTATTATTTAGTAAGGTTATTATTCTACGTATGGAGCGTCTTTCTCGCTCTCGATGATTTGCTCCGTCGCCTCGGCAGGGATTGCCATAGGCTTGCGCATCCAGCGGCCGCGGGCAAAGACGATGAGGAACACGACGCCGCGCACAATCAGTTCGATGCACATTGCAAGCCATACGCCGTTGAGGCCCATCGAGGGAGCGAGCAAGGCGGCGAGACTAAGGCGCACTACCCATATCGAGCATAGGTTGATGGCCGACGGCACAAGGGTGTAGCCTGCGCCCACCATTACGCCGTAGGTGACTATGGCAGCGGCAAACATCGGTTCGGCGAACGCTTCGATGCGCAGCGCGCCGGTGCCGAGGGCACGCACCGTGAGGTCGGGCGTGAAGATGCTCATCATGAGCGGAGCACCGAGCCACAGCACCACGCCCATCACTGTCATGACAACGATGCCGAGCGTGATACATATTTTGCCGAACGACCGCATAAGGTCGCGGCGTCCGGCTCCGAGGCTTTGGCCTATGAGGGTGGTGCCGGCTCCCGAGATGCCGTAGCCGGGCATATAGCAGAGGCTTTCGGCTGTGATGCCGAAAGAGTTGGCGGCGATGGCCGCTGTGCCCAGCGGCGCAACAATCACGGTGGTGAGAATCTGCGCTCCGCACATCATGATGCGCTCGGCTCCGATTGGCGCGCTTATCTTCAAGGCGCGTTTCACGGTTGCGGCTTTCAGACGCAGGGAGAAACGCGTGCTGCGGAAGTTGAGCCGCGTCGAGCGGCGCATGATGTAATAAAGCAGTATCGTTCCGGTCACAAACTCGGCGGATGCAGTGCCGAGTGCGGCTCCGGCCACGCCAAGCCCTGCGCCCGGCAGGGTGATTGCGGCCACGGTGTGGGTGTCGAAAATAAGAAATGAGTTGAACACCACATCCATCACGCACATGGCCACGTTCATCGCGCCCGGTATTATCATGTTGCCCGAGCAGCGCAGCATGTCGGAGGCCAGGAAGGTGAGGTAGCACAGGGGCATGGAGGCCGTGACAATGGCAAAGTAGGCCGTGGAGCCGGCGTTGATGTCGTCGTTGCCGCCGAGCCACCCGGGGAGATGTCCTGAAATCATCACGCCGGTTATTGCGAGCACCACGCCCAAGGCCACCACGCATGTTATGGCCTGGCAAAAAATCGACCGGGCCGCGTCGTCGCGCCCGGCTCCTATTTGATGGGCCACTTGCACGGAGAAGCCTGTCGACAGCGCGCCGCCAAGCCCCCAGAAAAGCCATGTCGTAGTGGCGACAAGGCCAATCGAGGCCGAGGCGTTTGCTCCGAGGCTGCCCACCATCGAGGCGTCGATATACTCCATGAGTATAGCCGACAGCTGAGCCATGATGGCCGGCCACGACAGTTGCGCCACAAGTCGCAGCCGCTGGCCGGTGGTCAGCGGCGCGCCCGAGCGTAATATTTCAGATAAATCAGCTGCCAAGGGAGTTTGGGAGTTTTAAGGTCTTTAAGGTCCTTAATGACTTTAATGTCCTTAATAATTAAACGATTCCTCTGATTTCGGAGATGGATTTGAGACCGTTTTCCTCGCAGTAGGCAGCGAGGCCGAGGGCTATTTCTTCGGCGGCGCGCGGATTCACAAACCCGGCGGTGCCCACCTCGATAGCTGTGGCGCCGGCCATGATGAATTCGAGGGCGTCGTCGGTATTGGAGATGCCGCCAAGGCCGATTACGGGTATGCCGACGGCTTTGGCCACTTGCCACACCATGCGCACGGCCACAGGCTTCACTGCCGGGCCCGAAAGGCCGCCGGTGACGGTCGACAGCATCGGCCGGCGACGCTTCACGTCGATGGCCATGCCCATGAGCGTGTTGATGAGCGACACCGAGTCGGCGCCTTCGGCTTCCACGGCTTTGGCGATGTCGACAATCGAGGTGACGTTGGGCGACAGTTTCATTATCAGGGTCTTGGGCCAGGCTGCGCGCACGGCGCGTGTCACCTCGGCGGCGCCATCGGTGGTGGTGCCGAAGGCCATGCCGCCTTGCTTTACGTTGGGGCACGAAATGTTAATCTCCACGGCGCGGATACGCGGCAGCGGTGCCAGGCGGCGGCACACCTCGGTGTAGTCGTCGATAGTGGATCCGGCCACGTTCACGATTATCTCCGACGAGAAGCGTTCGGCTATGCACGGATATATGTGTTCGATGAAATAGTCCACGCCTTTGTTCTGGAGCCCTACGGCGTTGAGCATGCCCGAGGGAGTCTCGGCCATGCGCGGGGCGGGATTGCCCTGGCGCGGAGCGAGGGTGGTGCCCTTCACGATAATGCCGCCGAGGGCATTGATGTCGGTGAGGTCGGCAAATTCTTCGCCGTAGCCGAATGTGCCCGATGCGGTGAGCACGGGGTTGGCGAGCTCGAGGCCGCCGATGTTTACGTTCAGAGTTGCCATTTCAGTTCGTTTATATTGAATACGGGGCCGTCGGTGCATACGCACACGTTGCCTTTTTCCTTGGTATCTTCCACACAGCAGAGGCATGCGCCAAGTCCGCAGGCCATCATGTTTTCGAGCGACACCTCGCATGGAATCCCGCGTCCGGCGCAGATGGAAGCCACGGCGCGCATCATGGGCGTGGGGCCGCACACGGCCACGGCGTCGAAATCTTTTTCCCATACCGGATTGGCCGTTATCAGGCCGGGAGTGCCGTCGGAGCCGTCGTCGGTGGAGATATGGAGCCTTCCGTAACGCTCGAATTCATCGCGCAGCAGCACGTCGGCTTTCGAGCGCGCGCCCAGCACTATGTCGGGGCATATTCCGCCGTCGTGGAGGGTCTTGGCAAGATAGAGCAGCGGAGCCACGCCCACGCCGCCGCCGGCAAGGAGGATGCGCGCGCCCTTTTCGGCCGGCACGGTGAATCCATGGCCCAGCGGCATGATTATATTGAATCGGTCGCCACGCTTGGCCTCGACCAGCTTATGCGTTCCGGCTCCGGCGTCGCGCACCAGAAGCCACAGCCGGCCATTCTCCACATTGCATATCGATATGGGGCGACGCAGATATGTGGTCTTGCTGTCGGGTATCTCTATTTGCACGAATTGACCGGGCTTTATGCCTTCGGGGAGGTCGCCTTCCATTTCGAGCAGGGCGTAGGAGCCCATCGTGCGCACGTCCGCCACGGCGAAATCGCGCATTATTTTCTTGGCATCAACTTCCATCTTAATACTTATTTTTTTGCAAAGGTAAGAAAAAAACGCTTTTTTTTCGTACCTTTGCGCCGCAAAAATAATAATATGGGAAAAAAGAACGCGACAGTATTCTATGTCATTATTTTTCTGGTGGCCGCCATCGGCCTCGGCATGTCGTGCGCGTTGCAGCGCAACACGCTGGTAGAGTGGTGGAAACCTGCCGCTATGTGCCTTGTGCCGGGCTGTCTGTTTGGAGTGGCGCTCGGGCGCGTGTTCGTCTTGAAGTCGCCATCGGGCAGCCAACCGGCAAATTATCTGGCAGGTGTGGCCGTGGCGTTTTCTTTGACGCTCGGCGGCTTTTATTCGCTCAATTTCTACAAGTCGCGCCCCGATACGGCAGTGGTTGTAGAGGCGATGGTGGCAAAAAAATACACCGAGGAGCGCACCCGTGGCGGAGGCGGACGCCGCCACCACGGCACCCGCGAGAAATACACCGCCTATTGCGTCAGGATAGAAGTGGATGGCGGCTGGAAAAAAGATTTCGACGTGAAGGCGGGCGAGTATGTGAAGATTCGCACCGGCCGTAAATTCAATCTCGACGTTGAGGAAGGCCTGTTCGGTTTCCCGGTGATAAAGGACATGAAATTGCCCTTGAACAAAAGTAAGAAATAACCAATAACCAATATTATCAAATATCAGTAATAACGATGAAACAACGTATTTTTAAGATGTTTGCGCTGGTCGCTCTGCTTGCGTGCGGCAATGCCGCTTACGCGCAGTTCAACCTCAAAAAGGCTATCGGCAGCGCATCGAAGACAGTACAGGCCTTTACATTGACTGATGAACAGATGGCGGCCTATGTGAAAGAATCGGTCGACTGGATGGACGAGCACAACCCTGTCCTCCCCGCCGACGACCCCTACACCATCCGTCTTAACCGTCTGGTCGACGGCATAACCGATGCCGACGGTATTCCCTTGAATTTCAAGGTCTACAACGTAATCGACGTGAATGCTTTCGCTTGCCCCGACGGAAGCGTGCGCGTATTCTCATCGCTCATGGATATAATGAACGACGACGAGCTGCTCGGCGTTATCGGCCATGAAATCGGCCACGTCGTGAAACGCCACAGCAAAAACGCTTTCAAGACCCAGCTCCTCACCGGCGCCCTCAAAGATGCCGTGGCCTCGACAAACGGTACCGCTGCCGCCCTCACCGAGTCGCAGCTCGGCACTCTTGGCGAGTCGCTTATCAACGCCAAATATTCGCAGAAGCAAGAATCGGAAGCCGACGACTGCGGCTACGACTTCCTTGTGAAAAACGGCAAAAACCCCTGGGGTATTGTAATGTCGTTTGAGAAACTGCAATCGCTCGAAGGCGACGGCGCACAGAAAGCAAGTGCCGTATCCAAAATGTTCTCGTCGCACCCCGAGACAAAAGCCCGTATCGAGAAGATGACAAAACGCTGCAAGAAAGACGGTTTCGAGCGTCCCGCCGCCACCGCCGAATAACAAACATATCCGCCCAAAACAAATCCCCCGGCGCGGCACATGGCCGTATCGGGGGATTGTATTTTGCAGGAACGCAAGCCTCCGGCTTGCGACTGTGTCACAAGCCGGAACTTCTGTTCTTGATTAACTGCAAGTTGCTGTGGATGTATCGGATTGTTGTTGGGAGGTAATGGCTTGTGCGCTTGTAGGTTTGGCTTGAAGTACAATATCTATTCCGAATTTCCGCAAAATCATTTCGCAAAATGCAAATAAATATCGTTTTAGAGAAGCGATTGTGAAACAGATGCAGAATATCAACGGCACTATTACAAAATAGTATAGGCCGAATTGTGATTGGTTGATATAGAAGTGTTCCAAAAATAAAGGATAAAGCCAAGCATCGAATACCGCGCTGCAAAGGAAAATGTCAAGTGAGCGTATAGATATTTTCTTGAAAGTCTCTTTGCCGGCGTCGTTTTTGAGGTCGAATTGATAGAAAGCTAAGAAAATCATACATGCCATAGCTCCCATGAATATACCGTTGCGGTCTCCAATGATATGGATGTATGTATTGTGAGAGGTGAATATAGAAATTGCGAAACTGAACAGGGAGTTGAGCGATGCTATAAGAATTGCACATGCCAGCAGTTTGCTGATTTTAAAAGAAGGCCGGTATTCGCGTAGATAGGACCCGAAAAAGTAAAATCCGAGAGGATAGATGTTTTCCCAATACTGGGGCATTATTTGCAACCCGTAGCGGTTAAAAAAATCGGGCAGCGCCGACATGATGAAGATAATGGCAATGAGTGCTTTTTTGAGTGCTTTGGAAGGCAACGCCTTGTACCAGATATTGAGAAAAGGAGCAAGTATGAATAAACCAATCCACATTTCAATATACCAGGCATATTGGATTGTCGAGAAATTGAAGATACCAAGAATTCCATTTTTGACGCTGTAATCATCGTACAGGTATACGTTTACACAAATTGTCAGTAAAGAGAAGAATACGTATGATGCGATTACTTTTATACCGCTCATATAAAATTTCTTTCCGACAGTCTTGTTGCAGCAAAGAAAGCCTGTGAGTATCATGTAAAGGTCGGAACCAACTGCCAATGTAGCCAAAATACCCTGAAAGAACATCGACGGCGTGTCGAATGACGAATCTTTAAAATGTGAATTTTAGTAGATGACAAAAAATGAATTTTGTCGGTTATATTGTTGATTTTTAATT
>ERZ777305.793-NODE-793-length-47047-cov-89.212504_pt1 | contig 47047 bp, 35 predicted proteins | sample MGYA00374965_ERZ777305 | MGnify/ENA primary metagenome ERZ777305 (study PRJEB29328, sample SAMD00013331) | mouse gut metagenome | study: EMG produced TPA metagenomics assembly of the Metagenome analysis of fecal microbiota from mouse which was promoted...
GGAGGCTTTTTTTATGTAGTGGCGTTAACACTTGTTATTAAACACCCTCTAAGTAACTCGCTAATAAGAAAAACGCAATATTTCACATTTATGTGAAATAAATATTGTATCTTTGCGTTATAATTAAAACGAGTTATAGATATGAGCGAAGTCGAACTGGTTCTGGTCAATGACACTGATAAATGTACCATTTACACAATTCAGTTCTCGGAAGAAGCCGAGTCGGAATATGAGCGTTTTTATTCCAAATTTATTAAAGACGCTCATTTAGGACTTGTTGCGCATCGTGCAACTTGTGGATAGGATTGCCGATGAAGGGGCGTTGGAACGCTTTTTCCGACCCGAGGGTAAGATGCGTGATTCGGTAGTGGCTCTTCCGCTGCTTCGATCAAAGCTTCGTTTATATTGTCTGCGTCTTTCCGACAAAATTCTTGTTCTCGGCAATGGTGGAGTAAAGAATTCGCGTACATACGAAGAGGGCGACTCATTGCGTGGATATGTCCTGACGCTCCAGAAATTTGAGGAACTGTTGAAAGAAGGTCAACGCAACGGAACCGTGATTATAACATCCAAGACAATCGAAACTGACAAGACTTTTAAGCTATGAAGGATATAAGAAACAGATACCGGGAAATGGTTAGTCAGGTGCCCCCTGAGATAAAGGAGGAGATTAACTTGTCTTTTGCGATATCCAATAAAATAGATTCGCTCATGCAGGAGCGTGGTCTTTCAAAGAAACAATTTGCTGAGCAGTTAGGTAAGCGTCCGAGTGAAATAACACGCTGGTTGAGCGGACAGCATAACTTTACTGTCTCCACACTTGCCATGCTATCGTCATTTTTCGGAAAATCAATAATATCCGTTTGACACCGCATAATCAATCCTCCCTTCTCACTTTTTCTACGACTCTCTTGTATGGAATAAGAAATTAAATACAAATTCATTATAAAATAAATTACTAAATGCCATGAAATTTACATCAACGTTAGTAGCTCTTTTGCTTGGCGCAGGGGTGATGTTTGGTGCCGATTCCACTTATGAATCGTTGTACGAGGGTATACCTTTTGATATGCCGGTGATAGATAAGCCTACATTTCCCAATAATCAGGTAAGTCTTGCCGATTTCGGTGCCGTGTCGGACGGTGTAAGCCTTAACACAAAGGCTTTTGCCGATGCAATAGATTACCTCTCGTCGAAAGGCGGCGGTACTCTCAATGTCCCCTCGGGCGTGTGGTATACCGGTCCGATAGTGATGAAATCGAATATCAATCTCCATCTTGAAGGTGGTGCGCTGATACTTTTTTCGGGTGACGAAAGTCTGTATGAAACCATCTATACCGTCTATGAAGGGTATGAGGCTTACCGAACACAGTCACCAATCTATGGTGAGAATCTTGAAAATATAGCCATCACTGGTGAGGGCGTGATTGACGGTAACGGTGCTGAATGGAGACAAGTTAAGCGTGATAAGACTAATGCCGGTCAATGGAAGCGTTTCGTGCAAAAGAGTGGTATCGTGGTTAACGATAACACTTGGTATCCGTCGCAAGGTTACATCGACGGTGAGAAAATAGGGAAGGATCTCAAGGGATTGTCTAAGGAGGAAGCCGATAAAATCAAACGTTATCTCCGCCCGGTGATGCTCAAATTTGTGAAGTGCAAAAATGTATACCTGCAGGGTGTGCTTTTCCAGAATTCTCCGGCATGGAATCTCCACCCTCTGATGTGCGAAAACCTTATTATAGACGGAGTGGCGGTCAGAAACCCGGAATATGCGCAGAATGGTGACGGGTTGGATGTTGAGTCATGTAAGAATGTGATAATCTACCGTACCATCCTTGATGTCGGTGATGATGCGATATGCCTTAAGTCCGGAAAGGATGAGGATGGCCGTCGCCGTGGTATGCCTACAGAAAATGTCATTGTGAAAGATTGCCGTGTGTTCCATGGTCATGGTGGCTTCGTGGTAGGTAGTGAGATGTCAGGCGGTGTTAACAATGTGATAGTCAGCGATTGCCAGTTCATGGGTACTGATGTCGGCTTGCGTTTCAAGAGCACCCGTGGTCGCGGCGGCGTGGTGGAGAATATCTTCATTGACAATATCAACATGATTGATATCAGCGGTGACGCAGTGCTTTTCGACCTTTACTACTGGGTTAAGAATCCCCCGAAGGAGATTCCTCAGGTTGACGAGACCACGCCTCAGTTCAGAAATATCACCATCAATGATGTCACCTCGTTTAATTCCGGTAAGTCCCTGAAATTTAACGGACTCCCTGAGATGCATATTGAGAATGTATCGATCAGCAATTCTGTGTTCACAGCTATCGACGGAGGTTTGCTTTCGGAATCAACCGGTGTGAAACTTAATAACGTGTCGATACGTGCCAAGAAAGGTCCGGCGTTGACCATCAACAATGTTAATGGTGCCACTTTGACCGGTTGCCGTTTTTTCTCAACAGAAAAAGATGCGATACTCTATACCGGAAAGAATGAGAATATAAAGATTGACCTTAAGAAATAAACGAACAGCCACACAATTGTTATAAGCTGACAATCGAGGTTGAACCTCTTTAAAATCAGACCAATACATAAGCCTTCCGACAACACAATCGGAAGGCTTATTGTTTTTATTCGGAAATAATAGGGGCGAGACTGATAAAAAATTTTTTTATCAAATTGAATTTTTCGCACTCTTTTGGGGATTTCGGGGTATTATCTTTGCAATGTGATTAAGAAATTATAATGAAAAATAAATCACAATGAAAAATAAATCACAAAAGAATAATAAACAACAAATAATAACCCACAAAAAACTAATATTATGAAACACATTTCAGAAAAAGCCTACAAGGGATTTAACCAGCGATTGATTGACGCATTTAGAAGCATTGATCCGTACCATATTGATGGGATAGGTGTTGTGATGGGGATGATAGATCTTTATCTTGGCGAGAAGGATGTCATGTTTCATGTCCGCTCAACTGTAGTGAAGTTGGCATATATGATGATATTACCGGAGCTTGAGAAGGCTGTGGAGCGTTCGATGCGTGCCCGTGCCAATGCCGCACGTCGCCGTGAAAAGAAACTTGCGGAACGTGAAGCCGCCCGCAAAGCCTTGGAAGAGAAGATTGGATTGGGTGAAAAGCCTGTTTTGGAAAATCAGAAGGATAACTCTGCAAAAGAGGATAGTCTTGCGAAAGAGGAAAGTTCTGCAAAAGAGGATTGCCCTGCAAAAGAGGGAGACTCTGTAAAAGATGAAAGTAAGGCAAAAAATGATGATGTGCAAAATGAACTCGCAGCACGGCAATGTGATGAAAATTATGATAAAACAGTGTCGGGGATGGGTGAAATTGATAATGTCAAGAATACAATAAGAAATGACAATACAAAAAAATTATCCGTCGTCCCGACGAATAACTTTCTTACCTTAAATCTAATACCATGAAAAACTTGTTACAAAGGTAGCATGTTGTAACTGAATTGTCAAGTGTTTTAACAAATATTGTATGTAAATTTACAATATTTAACCAAATAGCTATGTTTTATAGCTATGAAAGGTTCATAAATGCTTCCCCAAGGGGCGGTTATGATTGATTACTCAAAAAAAATACGTAAATTTGCATGGAATTGATTAAAACAAGTGAGGCAAATTTCAGTCTCAGAACTGATTTAAAATGAGGAAAATTCCTCCCTTTGTTAAACTTTTCATAAAAAGTTTAAATCAGTTCTTCAGTTCTTAGTTTAAATCGGTTCATTATAATAAAAAGTTACTTATAATCATCATCTATGGGACAAATGATAGCGATAGTGGGTAGGCCGAATGTCGGAAAATCCACTTTGTTCAACAGGTTAACCCAAACTCGCACTGCCATCACCAACGATGAGGCAGGCACAACACGCGACCGTCAATATGGTAAGGTTGACTGGAACGGCAAAGAGTTTTCAATAGTCGATACCGGCGGATGGGTAGTAAACAGTGAGGATGTTTTCGAAAATGAAATCAATAAACAGGTACATCTCGCTATAGAGCAAGCGGATGAAATTCTGTTTGTGGTCGATGCCATGAACGGAGTTACTGACCTTGATGATAAAGTGGCGCAAATATTGCGTCGATCCACCAAACCTGTCATCCTTGTGGCTAACAAGGTTGATGCCGGGGATTCACGTTATAACATAGCCGAGTTTTACAGTCTCGGTCTTGGTGAACCGTATGGTGTTTCGGCTGTGAGCGGCTACGGCACAGGTGATCTGCTTGATGAAGTGGTGAAGAAATTGCCTGAGAAAGATGAGGAAGAGACAGCAGCGCTCGATGACATACCTAAGATTGCCATTGTCGGTCGTCCTAATGCCGGCAAGTCGTCAATCATCAATGCCTTCATAGATGAAGACAGGCATATTGTCACTGACATTGCGGGCACGACACGTGATTCAATATACACACGTTACAATAAATTCGGCTTTGATTTCTATCTCGTTGATACAGCCGGTATACGTAAGAAGACAAAGGTAACTGACGACATAGAGTATTATTCAGTGATACGTTCGATTAGGGCTATTGAAGCTTCTGACGTGTGCATACTGATGATTGACGGAACACGAGGCATAGAGGCGCAGGACGTGGCTATATTCTCGTTGATTCAGAAGAATAAGAAGGGGCTTGTGGTAGTGGTCAACAAGTGGGACCTTGTGGCTGACAAGTCGAAGGAGGCTATCAAGCACTACGAAGATGCCATACGTCAGCGTTTCGCACCGTTTGTTGACTTCCCCATCATATTTGCTTCGGCTTTGACAAAGCAGCGTATCTTCAAGGTGCTTGAGACCGCATTGCATGTGTGCGAGAACCGCAAGCGTGTGGTGCCGACCTCGCAGCTTAACACCGTGATGCATGAAGCCATCTCGGCATATCCGCCACCTGCCAACAAGGGTAAGCTTATAAAGATCAAATACGTCACCATGCTTAAAGGCTCGCCGATTCCCACATTTATATTTTTCTGTAACCTTCCGCAATGGGTCAAGGAGCCATACCGGAGATATCTTGAAAACAAGATCAGGGAAAATTGGGATTTCCACGGCACTCCGATAAATGTGTTTATGCGAGAGAAATAAAATAATGAACTGAGTTTAACATTTTATAAAAAGTTTAAATCAGTTCAATAAAATAAAATAGTCAAGGGGCGTCTGACCGCTGAGTCAGACGCCCCTTGATTATGGGAGGATTTGGGGATTAGTAATTCTGTTTGAATGTGCTGTTGTAAGTCATAACCTCAACCGGGAACGGCTGTACCCAGAGCGGGCTTTCGGGAGAGATAGAGAAAGTACCTGCGTCAGGAACTGTGCGGGTGATGGTTTTCTTATAAGCATCCTCGGTGTTCCAGCGTTTGCGGTCAAAATAGTTTTCATACGTACCGATACATTCGATGAATTTAGCCGGCTGAAGCTTATCCATAGCTTCCTTTTCGTTGGAGGCTGTGAAGGGCTGGTATACTTCAGGTTCAATGCGGTATTTACGCACCTTGTTCACAAGGTCAAGACCTCTTTGTATTTCGCCTGTGCGGATAAGACATTCGGCTGCAAGATACATCATTCTTTCCACTGTCAGACCCCACGGATTCACGAACACGGCATACGATACGGCTTCGAGACAACCGTCGATACCGGTGTCAGACTTACCATATACGGGATTCCAGAAGGGGTATGGTCCGTTTTTGGCATATTTCATGACTATATCTCCCGGCTCGAACAGAGTAATAGTCTCGAGGGTTAATTGTTCGTAATTCGGCATAGCCACAGACGTGCCTTGGGGTGAGATATAAATGTAATTGTTGGGAGCGTCTGCGGGAAGTTTCCACACCTTTGTGTCCATGATGGATGTGCGGTTCTCGATGGCACCGTTTAGCTCGATCGCTTTGAGTGCGTAGGGAAGAGCGTCCTGATAACGTTTCATCTGGAAGAGCACACGGGCTTTCATGGCATAACCGGTAGCTTTGGTGCAACGTACCACATTGGCGTTGTCGGGGAGTTTTTCAATGTTTTCGTCGTTCAAGTCGGCAAGCATATTTTCATATACTTCGTCAAGCCGGAGCTGCACCTTGGTGTCGGAGGTGGTGTGACTCTTGACGTATGCTATGCCTCCTTTTGACGAAGCTGTTGCCTCATCGTATTGAGCTGCGTATATACCCGCTATGAGGAAATGGTAATAGGCTCGCTCAATGGTGGCCTCGGCTTTTATTCTCGCCTTTAAATTGTTATCTCCGGTTGACTCATCAACTTTTGCAATCAATACATTCAATGCGTTTATTTGATTATAGATAGTGTTATATCTTGAGTCGTCGGTTGACAGCGAGGCTCGGTCTATGCTTTCGTCGTATGCGAGATAGGCTGCTTTCAGAGTGTTGCCTTGCTTGATTTTATTGGCTATAGTTGAGCTGTAATCATCACCGTAAGCCTCGTTTACGATGATTGAAATGTCGTAAAACGGTTTATTGGTGATAGTTGCGGTGTTTAACAAGTAATCCAGCTCTTCTGTGGTGCTGAGAGTGGTTTTCCCTTTCGGCACCATCTCGATGTCACAAGAATTGAGCAGAAGTAGACCGGCTACCGCTGTCAGGAATATATTGTATTTCATATTAATTTTCATTTTGAATTAGAAATTAGCATTGATACTGAATGTGTAGCTTCTGGGTGCGCCAATCGACCATATACCGGTGGCAGCTTCCACACGTTCAGGGTCAACGCCTTCGCTATTACGGACCCAAGTGGCGACATTATTCATCTGGGCACGCAGACGCAGTGAACTCATACCCATTTTCTTGCAGATATTTTGCGGGAAAGAGTATGTGAGTACTATGTTGCGGAGTTTCAGGTAATCGGCGTGAGCCACATGCTTGTCGGAATAATAGACATTCTGAGGGTAGAGAGAGCACTGTGACATTACATAACCGTTGCCTATCATTGTGACGCGTTCATTTTCGGGAGCTTCCCAGTAATTAAGATATTCACGTGTGGGGCGACTGCCGTATGAAGTGTCGTAGCTAAAGGTCCACTTGTTGTAGTTCGGGCGGAAATAATGTCCGAGATAGAATGCGGTCATGGCACTCAGAGAGAAGTTGCGCCATGTCACGGTAGGTGTAAGAGACCCGCTCCATTTTGGGTCAAGGTTGCCGCTGAACACCACATCGTCGGCTGTGAAGTTACCGCTTGAGATGTTGTCGTCGTATGATTCACCGTTGGCTTTCTTCCAATAGATGTGGCCATAACCTTCTTCGTCATATCTCACGCCGTCATACATATAAGAGTAGAGTGCGTTTACAGGACGTCCTTCTTTATAGTCGTCGGTCTGGATCGCATCTATGCCACGTGTTGACACATGGTTGAGAGATGTGATTTTATTGTCGTTGTGAGCAAGAGTGAATTCAAGGTTCAATCCGACTTGACGGGGATTATGTGCCCTGAGTATCTGGCTGTTCAACTGTATTTCAAAACCTCTGTTGCGTGTGCCGGCATTATTCATGTTGAGGCTTGACCATCCGGTGGTTGGGTCGAGGTCAACAAGACTCAGAATATCAGATCCTTCCTTGTTGTAATAATCTACCGAACCGCTCAGACGGTATCCCCAGAGGGCAAAATCTATACCGATGTTAGTGGTTTTTGTTTTCTCCCAACGTAGCTGGTCGTTAGGCGGGGTGCTTAAACGTGCCCTTTTGCTTCGGATAAGGCTATTGGTGTATATCGCAGCGGTGAGATATGAGGTGTAGTTTGAGTTTATGTTGCCGGTGACACCGTAACTGAAACGTGGCTTCAACAAGTCAAGCCATGTGCAGTCGTTTAGGAATTCTTCGTTCTGCGCATTCCAGCTTGCTCCGAACGACCATAGCGGACGTCGGGTGAATTTCTTATCGGCTCCGAATAGGTCGGCACGGTCGATACGGTAGCTTCCGGATACGCTGTATCGATGGTCGTACGTATAGTTGCCGGTGAAATAGTAAGAAAAATATTTGTGTTCGATGTCGTTAAAATTGCCGAAATCATCAGCCATGAAAACATAGGCAGCCGAATAGAGAGTGCCGAGATCGGTTGTCGATGAGTTGACCAAATCGTCAAAATTCACATTCCCGGTGTTATGCACGAGGTTCTGTTCGTCATATCCATAGTAGCTGTGGGTGGTGGATTTGATTCTTTGATGACGATATTCGATACCTGCTATGGCGTTTATGGCATGTTTCTCGAACAGGGTCTTGTCGTATGTTGCCTGTGTACGAAATGTATATGAGCTTTGAGTGTTGTTTATCTCGCGATATATGCCGCCGTCGGGGAGCTTGTGTTCACCTTCGTCAGTGAAAAGGTTGTAAAGGTGACGGGCGGAATATGATTCTCCCACCATGGTATTTTCACGCTTATAGGTGGCATCTTCGTATTGGAACATGCCTGAGAGTTTCAGTTCCGGAATGGGGAAGAAGTTAAGGTGCACATATCCGCGAGTGTATGTCTGACGATATTTCGATGTGTTGAGATCGAATTCGTTCAGTGGCACATACCCTTCATCCTTTAGTCCGAGGTTCGGGTCGGATAAGCTCGGTTCGCTGAGGTCAACGAGTGCCTGCAGGCGGGCGGGGGTGCCATCGGGATTATATACGCTCAGGTATTCAGGGAAAGAGTTGAAAGAAGCCATGTCAAACTGTCCCTGATAGCTACCTTTTTGGCGGGTGTTGTCAACTTGCAATCCTAAAGACGCATTGAACCAGCGGGTGATGTCCACATCGCCGAGATAGCGCAGGGATAGCTTATTGTTATAGGCGTTGACATCATTGGTGTTATCGCCGCTCCAGTTTATGACGATATTATTGTTGAGGTATTTGCCTTTTGTGCGTATAGCCACATTGTAACGTTGCTGCAAGCGGTTGTGCTCACGATTTTCCTGCCAGTCGCGTGAGTAGCTGTTACGGCGCCAGAGGGCGAGCTGAGAGTTGTAGTCAGCGTCTGACACTTCACCGAGATAATGACGCATCATAAGCTTGTTCATAGGCTGCCACAGACCTCCGCGAAGGTTGTACTGATCCTGAAGATAGGAATTGGCATCGGGATTGTTTATCATCCAGTTGAAATTCTGTTCTTCGAGATAAAGAAGCTCCTCAGCATTTACGAGGTTCAGGTCGTTGTAGTCAAGCTTTTCGTGGATTGTGAAATCGGCATTGAATTCAACCGACATTTTGCTGCTCAGACCTTTTTTGGTGGTTACGACAATCACACCGTTTGAAGCTCTCGCACCGTAGATTGCGGCAGCTGCGGCATCTTTAAGCACTGTCACTTTGTCAACTTCGTAGGGGTTGACATCATCAAGTGTGCCTTCGATGGGGAGACCGTCAACGACTACAAGGGGAGATGTGGACGCTACGAGTGTTCCGGTACCTCGAATGTTGATATTGTCATTATAAACGACCATACCGGCTATCTTGCCTTCAAGGTTCTGGGAGAGAGATGACATGTAGCGGGTTTCAAGATCCTTTGACGAAATTTGCTGGAACGCACCTGTGGCATTCTCACGTTTGAGGTTCTGATAACCGGTCACCACCACTTCGCTGATGAGATTAACGTTGGGTGAGAGGACAATCTTCAAGGGTGATGAAGGGTTGACAGCGTTGAGCGCTATCTCACGCGGGTGCATACCGAGATAATTCACCACGAGTACGGGGTTGTGTCCATCGACATTCATCGAGAAATTGCCGTCGATGTCGGTAACGATAGCGTCGGCTTTCCCTTTGAGTGTGATAGTGGCTCCGGGAAGCGGTTCACCTTCCGGATCGAGCACAACACCTTTAACTGTACGTTTCAAAGTTTTGGCGGATTCGTCAGCCTTGTTGATTGTCACAGTGTTACCTGTGATTTTATAGCTCATGTTGAGCTGGTAGACAATAGTCTGGTCAAGCAATTGGGTCAGCGACAGATTCTTATAATCGCCATTGACTTTAGCTTTGTTGTTTTCAAGCATTGATTTCTGATATACGAAATCATAGCCTGTAGTCTTCCGAAGAATACTTACCGTTTGTTCCGGGTCTGCGTTGCTGAATGTCGCGCTGTAGTCACGGGCAAATGCCGGAATTGCGGACATTATCAATGCTGTCAGCAACAAGAAAACGTGTCGGGTCATGTGATAATGGTTTTGGTTAATATAAATTCTTGTGTTACTATTTTGAACTGACCGAAAAAATAGCGTTGTGATTAGTTTATTGCCTTACGGCTTAACTTGGCTCTTTTTTCGATATGATTATTTTGTTGTCTGTTACGGAGAATTTGACTTCACCTCCGTCTTCAAGTATCCGGATCACGGTTTTGAAATCGGAATATCGTGACACGGAGCCCATGAATATGATATCTTTTAATGACGGGTCTTTGAACTCGTATTCGAAGTCATACCATCGGCTTAAATCCCTCATAATTATTTCAAGCGGAGTTTCCTCAAACACGAATTTGCCGTGACGCCATCCGGTCACTACTTCCGAGTCCACCGCACGGACGGTTACAGCGGTGCTGTTCCTGTTGTATCTCGACTGATGTCCGGGGGTAAGTATAAGCTCAGCCTCATTATTACCACGGCGGGTTATGGATATTTTGCCTGATTCAAGAGTGGTGAGTATCTCATCCTCATCCTCGTAGCCTCTGACGTTGAACGCTGTGCCGTAGACTTTTATCTGTTGACCGCCGGCTTCAACGTAGAAGGGACGTTTGTCATGTTTGATTTCAAAATAAGCTTCTCCGGTCACTGCCACTGTACGTGATTCGGTGCCGAATGATTCCGGATAGCTCAATGTGGATTCGGAGTTGAGCCATACCGCTGTGGAGTCCTCAAGTACAATCTTGAATTCACGCCCACGTGCCACTTCAAGGCATAGATTGGGTGTGGCGGCTTTATCGGACGGTGATTGGTTTATTATAAACCGGTTGGCAAGGCATGATGTGTCAGTGGCACCAAGTTCCACGGCTTGACCGTGACTGTTGATGCATACAGCGCCAACGCTACCCGGCTTAATCTCGTCGATAGATAATAGTCTGTTCTCTGCGATTTCACGTTTCACATCCAGTGATATGCCTGATTCATATCTGCTGATCCAAAATGTCAGGGCACACACAATGATTATTGCGGCAGCGGCGAGAATTGCTTTTCGCACACGTCCGTTCTTCATTTGTGATATCCGGCGTTGCATCTCCTCGTAGGGACGCATAGTGTTGACGAGCCTCTCCCTGCGATATTCATTGTCAAGGGAGTGGCTGTCAAGAAGCCGTTCGACGAAGAGTTTACGCCGGGTGCTTTGATTCATCCATTCGCAAAGTTCTTCGGATTCTTCCGGTGTGATAGTGCCTTTGAATTTTTTTAATATTAAATGGCTTATTTTTTCCATTTCATCAGCGTTTACATATATAATATGCACAAGGTCCAAAAAAGAATATACATTTTGACACAAAAAATTACTATTTTTTGGAAAATTGTATTTAAAAAGTGTAATTTTGTAAAACATGTACGGATTTATCGACTATCATTACATCTATTCGCAGTTTTTAAGGGGTAGTATGCGTCCGTTGTATGCGGGACTTTATCCTCGGCTTCTGAGCTATGCCATGCGTGTGCTCGGGACACAGCTGTCGTATATTGCCGAAGATTGCGTGCAGGATGCCATACTTAACACCTACTTGCGGCGAGATGAATTGACCGATATGAATAAGTGGCGCGGGTGGCTGCTTACCGCTATCCGCAACAATGCGCTGATGGTGATGCGTAAGGATGAATTAAGTCAGCGATATGCCGAGCATGGTATGCTTTCAAATGATGTGGAAGAGGATCTGCTTTTGGCAATAATAGAGCAGGAGACTTACAGCGCATTATTTTCGATAATAGATTCTTTGCCTGAAAAGTACCGTGAGCTGTTCGAACTCAGTTTTGAGCAAGGGTTGAAGAACGCCGAGGTTGCAAAGCTGCTGCAAGTGGCTGAAATAACGGTGAAGAAGCGAAAGGCTAAGTTGATAGATATTATAAGGGAGCGATTGGGACGTGATATTGACGAAAATACCCTTATGATTATTGCTGTCACGGGATCAGCTTTTAACTACATGGATTGTTTTTGATACTTATTTACTGCCTTTGAGATTTATTTATCTATGAATTTTTGATGTTTATTTTATATATGAAAAGGGACGCTCCGTTTTTGTAAAGCGTCCCTTTTGTTATCTGTACTTTTAAAATTCTGTCAGTAGGTCCGGTTAGAATTCAGCCTTGCCCGGAGTGCGGGGGAAAGGTATCACGTCACGGATGTTGGTCATGCCGGTAACGAAGAGCACAAGGCGTTCGAAGCCGAGTCCGAAACCTGAGTGAGGCACTGTGCCGAAACGGCGAGTGTCGAGATACCACCACATATCCTTCATCGGGATGCCAAGTTCCTCGATGCGCTGGAGAAGTTTGTCGTAGTTTTCCTCACGTTCAGAACCGCCGATGATTTCACCGATATGGGGGAAGAGTACATCCATCGCACGTACGGTCTTGCCATCTTCATTCTGCTTCATGTAGAAAGCCTTGATCTCTTTCGGATAGTCGGTAAGGATCACAGGTTTCTTGAAGTGTTCTTCCACGAGGTAACGTTCGTGTTCGCTCTGAAGGTCTGTGCCCCAGTGTACGGGGAATTCGAACTTCTTGCCTGATTCTTCAAGAATCTTGACACCTTCGCCATAGCTCAGGCGCACGAAGTCATTGTCGATAACGAATTTAAGACGCTCGATGAGATCCTTGTCATACATATCCTGAAGGAACTGTATGTCGTCATAGCAATGTTCGAGAGCATACTTTATACAGTATTTAACGAAAGCTTCGGCGAGATCCATGTTGTCGGTGATGTCATAGAACGCCATTTCAGGCTCTATCATCCAGAATTCCGACAAGTGGCGAGGAGTGTTTGAATTTTCGGCACGGAAGGTAGGTCCGAAAGTGTAAATCTGACCTAAGGCTGTTGCGCCGAGTTCACCTTCAAGCTGTCCTGACACTGTGAGTGCAGTGGGCTTGCAGAAGAAATCCTGTGAGTAATCCACTTTACCTTCTTCATCCTTAGGGAGGTTGTTAAGGTCAAGTGTGGTCACTTGGAACATGGCTCCGGCTCCTTCGCAGTCACTAGCAGTGATAAGCGGGGTGTTCAGATAGTAGAATCCTCGTTCATTGAAGAACTTATGGATAGCGAATGCAAGTGTGCTGCGAACACGCAGGATGGCACCAAAGGTGTTAGTGCGCGGGCGCAGGTGAGCTATTTCACGCAGAAATTCAAGTGTATGTCCTTTTTTCTGCAGAGGATAGTTTTCGGTATCGGCTGTTCCATATACGAGAAGCGAGTCGGCTTGGATTTCACAGGTCTGACCTTTGCCTTGTGATTCCACGAGCTGTCCTTTCACGCAGATGCTTGAGCCGGTGGTGACAGGTTTGAGATTCTCGTCAGAGAATTTCGTCATGTCAAACACAATCTGTATGTTTTTGATGGTTGAACCGTCGTTGAGCTGCACGAACTGCACATGCTTGTTGCCACGGCGGGTACGAACCCATCCTTTAGCTTCGACCTCGGTACCCACTAATTCGGGGGTGTTAAGAAGGTCTACTACTCTTGTTCTTTTCATTGATTTATAATGAAATGATTTATTTGACTGATTTAGAATTCATTATGTTTATTCAAATGAACCCATCTTCAGGAAGTTAACCTCTTCCTGAGTGAGGTAACGCCAGCGTCCGCGGGGGAGATTCTTCTTGGTAAGACCTGCGAAGTACACACGGTCAAGCTTGGTGACATGGTAGCCGAGGCTTTCGAAGATTCTACGCACGATGCGGTTACGTCCGGAGTGAATCTCGATACCAGCCTGATTGCGGTCGGTCTCAGTGGCATAGCTTATAGCATCGGCATGGATAGGACCGTCCTCAAGTTCTATACCGTCGGCTATACGCTGCATATCTTCTTCGGCGATGTCCTTGTCAGTCCATACGTGATAGATCTTTTTCTTCACGAACTTAGGATGTGTGAGCTTGGAAGCAAGGTCACCGTCGTTAGTGAGAAGAAGCACACCGGTGGTGTTGCGGTCAAGACGACCTACAGGATATATGCGTTCCTCGCAAGCGCCCTTCACGAGATCCATCACAGTAAGACGGCCGTTGGGGTCATCGCTGGTGGTCACGCAATCTTTAGGCTTGTTGAGAAGGATGTAGCACTTGCTTTCGAGTGTCACAACCTTGTCGTTGTATTCCACAACATCATTGTGTGAGATCTTGGTTCCGAGTTCGGTTACCACCTCGCCGTTAACCTTGATGAGACCCTGCTGGATGTATTCGTCAGCTTCACGGCGTGAGCAAAGACCTGCGTTAGCCATGAACTTGTTAAGACGAATCTGTTCATTCGGATCGGGTATAGGCATTTCATATTCTATGCGCTTAGGACGCGGAGTGAAGCTTCTGCCACCCTGCGGCATACCGAACTGGTTCTGACGGGGCTGTTTCTGCTTGTTGTAACCGCCTTGGCGATTGTTGTTATATCCGCCCTGACGGTTGTTGTTATTGTTGTAACCGCCTTGGCGATTATTGTTGTAGCCGCCCTGACGGTTGTTGTTATTGTTGTAACCGCCTTGGCGATTGTTGTTGTAGCCGCCCTGACGGTTGTTATTGTTATAACCACCTTGGCGATTGTTGTTGTAGCCGCCCTGACGGTTGTTATTGTTGTAACCACCTTGGCGGTTGTTGTTATATCCGCCTTGACGGTTGTTATTGTTATAACCACCTTGACGATTGTTGTTGTAACCACCCTGACGGTTATAATTATTATTGTAACCGCCTTGATTGTTGTAACGGTTGTAGTTATTCTGACGGGGCTGGTAGCCGGTGTTTTCGCCTTCGGTTGAAGTTGAAGTAGCACCTTCGGCGCTTATCTGTGATTCACCTTCAAGCTGAGGATTGTTTTGACGCGGTTGATAGCCTTGATTGTTGTAACGATTGTTGTAACCACCTTGATTATTATAACGGTTGTTATATCCGCCCTGACGATTGTTGTTGTAAGGGCGCTGCTGATAGGAGCGGTTACCATAATTGTTACCGTAGGATTGATGACGTTCTTGTGAATCTACTTGTCCATGGTCACTTGAAGGGTTGTAATCAGTGCTGTTGGTGTCCAGATGATTGTCCGGTTGCTCGGCATTAATCGGTCTTGCACCAATGCGCGGTCTCTTGCCTTTCTTTTCGTTGCTGTCCATAATCGTTTGCGATTTCTTTAATTGTTAAAACTGGTTTAAGTTTGGCACTGCCTCTCGGCGAGCTTACGGTTGAAAAAAGTAAAGTTTATTTATAAAAAATTTTTATATGGTTGAATTTATATTAGAGTTTCATTTTAATACCCCATTTATGCTTGGAAACAAATGAGTTACCCTAAAGGTTGATAATGTGATTTTATAATTCTTATCCTCATGACATTTTCCACTGCAAAATTAAAGAATATTTTCCGTAATACCTAAAACGGCAAGTGAAAATAATTGTTAAAAAGCGAAGAGTTTTGGCAAAAACGTATATTTGGATTTTTATTCGTAACTTTGTAGCTCGATTTTTAATAAACTGATATGAAATGTTAAGCTATAATTGAAAATGTAAATTTCAAATCAGTTCAATTTAACAATTTATAATTAAAAACTCTCTCTATAATTAAAACTCTCTCTTTATATAAATCGGTATGACAGAAAAACGAGCACAATTTGCCACACGTCTTGGTGTGATTGCCACAACAGTGGGTTCAGCTGTTGGGTTAGGAAATATATGGAGATTCCCTTATGAAGCCGGTGTGCATGGCGGAGGTGCGTTCCTGCTTATTGACCTGTTTTTCATATTTGTGATAGGTGTGCCAGTTATCTGCGCAGAGTTTATAATAGGTCGCCATACCGGTTCGAATGTCCGTGGAGCATTCAAGGCTCTTGCGCCCGGCAAGGCATGGGGTGTGATGGGGTATATCGGTATTATCGCTTCGTTGCTCATATTGAGTTTCTATTCGGTAGTGGCTGGCTGGACTATGGAATATATTTTTCAGTCGCTCAGGGATTTTTCAGGTGTACATTCGGCTGACGGCTTGCATGATCAGTTTGACACATTTGCGCAGTCGAATCTCCGCCCTGTAATGTGGACAGTGGTATTTTTGATATGCAACTATCTGATACTTGCCCGTGGGGTGAGGAAAGGTATCGAGAAGATGTCGAATATACTCATGCCGATGTTGTTTGTCATCCTTATAATATTTGCCATTAATTCACTGATGATGCCTGAGGTCGCCAAGGGTCTCGAATTCCTTTTCAAACCTGATTTTTCGAAGATAACACCGTCGGTGCTTCTCGGAGGAATGGGGCAGGCATTCTTCTCGTTGAGCCTCGGATTGGGATGCCTCATAACATATTCAAGCTATTTCAAGAAAGATACGCCGTTGGTCAGGACTGCGTTTACCACAGCAGGACTCGACACATTAGTGTCGGTTCTCGCAGGTGTGATAATTTTTCCGGCAGTCTTTACGTTCGGACAGGAACCTGCCGCCGGACCAAAATTAGTGTTTGAGGTGCTTCCGTCAATATTTATAAATCTTCCCGGAGGGATGATATGGTCAACACTGTTTTTCATACTGCTGTTTCTCGCATCATTGACTTCCACAATATCAATGAGTGAGATCTCCATCGCATATTTTGTGGAAGAATTCAAGATGGAGCGTAAAAAGGCAACACGTCTTAACATAGTCATAGCGATAGTGTTTGGCACACTGTGTGCATTATCGTTCGGTTGCATGAGCGATTTTACCATATTTGGCTTCACGCTGTTTAATCTGTTTGACTATCTGTCATCCAATATATTGCTCCCCGTCGGCGGTATGATAACATCAATCTTCGTAGGGTGGGTGCTCGACAGGTCTGTGGTGCGTCAGGAATTGAACCTTTCGGCAAAACCTGTCAGCCGGTTTGCATTTGCCGCCATAGTGTTCTGTCTGCGGTTCGTAGCCCCGGTATGTATAGGTCTGGTGTTTATTTTCGGACTTGGAATATTTTAACAGCTTCTTAACTCATGTAGACTTGAAATCTAAAAAAAATAAAAGTTTACATGGGTTAATTTGTTATATGGAAATTTATTAGTAAGTTTGTAGAAGCTATTGCTACTACAGTCTGAAGTTAACCATATAGAAATTGGACCATAGAAAAATATAATCATCATTATATGAAAAAAAAGACTCTCAACATCATTAAGAATGACCCGTGGCTTGAACCTTATAGCGATGCTATAACCGGACGCCATAACGATGCTGTAAATAAGGAGCGTGAGCTTTGCGGCACAGACGGCAATCTTGACACATTTGCTAACGCTCACAATTATTTTGGCTTGCATCGCACGTCTGACGGGTGGGTTTTCAGAGAATGGGCACCCAACGCTACCGGTATAACCCTCATCGGTGATTTTTCCAAATGGAAGCAGATGAAGAAATATGCCCTTAAACCCAAGGCAAACGGAGTATGGGAGCTTAAAGTGAAGGGTGATGCCATAAAGCACGGCGATCTCTATAAGATGATTGTCACTTGGAACGGTGGCAGCGGTGAGCGTATTCCGGCTTACGCCACTCGTGTGGTGCAGGATGAAAACACTCATGTGTTTTCCGCTCAGGTATGGTCGCCCGAACCATACAAATGGAAGGTGAAGAAATTCCGTCCGGACACTCGTCCTCTTCTTATATATGAATGTCATATAGGTATGGCTCAGGAGAAGGAGGGCATAGGAACATATACTGAATTCCGTGACCTCGTGCTTCCCCGCATAGCTAAGGATGGCTACAATGCCATACAGATTATGGCTATTCAGGAACATCCTTATTATGGTTCGTTCGGATACCATGTGTCAAGTTTCTATGCGCCGTCAAGCCGTTTCGGCACTCCCGAGGAGTTAAAATCGCTTATCGACCGTGCGCATGAGCTTGGTATAGCTGTAATCATGGATATAGTTCACTCACATGCTGTGAAGAATGAAGTGGAAGGACTCGGACGCCTTGACGGTAGCTATAACCAGTATTTCTACGGTGACGGCAGACGCGAGCATCCGGCGTGGGATTCGCTTTGCTTCGATTATGGAAAGAACGATGTGCTTAACTTCCTGCTTTCCAACTGTAAGTATTGGATTCAGGAATTCCGCTTCGACGGCTTCCGTTTCGACGGTGTGACTTCGATGCTCTATTATAATCATGGATTAGGACAGGCGTTCGGAAGCTATGATGATTATTACGATGGTAATGAAGATACAAATGCCATAACATATCTTACTCTTGCTAATAAGTTGATTCATGAGATCAATCCATACGCCATAACCATTGCAGAGGAGATGAGCGGTATGCCGGGTCTCGCTGTGCCTGTTAAGGATGGCGGTATCGGTTTTGATTACCGTATGGCTATGGGTATACCTGACTATTGGATCAAACTTCTTAAGGAGAAGAAGGATGAGGACTGGCATCCTACATCTGTGTTCTGGGAATTGACTAATCGTCGAGCCGATGAAAAGACTATCTCGTATGTCGAAAGCCATGATCAGGCTTTGGTGGGTGACAAGACTGTGATATTCCGTCTTATCGACAAGGAGATGTACTGGCACATGATGAAAGATGACGACAATATGGTGGTGGCACGAGGTATTGCTCTTCATAAGATGATACGTCTTGTGACTGCTTCGACCATAAACGGCGGTTATCTTAACTTTATGGGTAATGAGTTCGGCCATCCCGAATGGATTGACTTCCCCCGTGAAGGTAACGGCTGGAGCTATAAATATGCCCGCCGTCAGTGGGATCTTGTTGACCGTAAGGAGTTGAAGTATATCTACCTCAATGATTTCGACAATGCGATGATCCACACTATCTCCGGTGTGTATAATTTCCAAGCTCTTCCCGTAGTGAAACTTTGGGAGAAGGATGACGACCAAGTGCTTGCATATATGCGTGGCGACCTTGTGTTCGTGTTTAACTTCAATCCGTCGAAGGCGTTTACCGGATATGGTATTCTTGCTCCCGCCGGCGAATATGACGTCGTTCTTTCTACTGATAACCCCGCTTTTGGCGGTTATGGCAATATTGATGAGTCGATTTCCCACCTGACCCAAAACGATCCGTTGTTTGCTCCGTCAGGACGTGAGTGGCTACGTCTATATCTCCCTCCGCGCTCAGCACAGGTGCTCCGCCTCCGCCGCACAGCTCCGGAAAAGAAAGCCGACAAGAAGAAAAAATAAGAGATCGTAATAAAACTACATAGATGAATAGCTGCTGAACCATTTTTAGTTTCAGCAGCTTATTCATTTATTGACGCTATCACATTATTTCGAGGTAATTTTTATGTACCTTTGCAGTGAAATCTTAAAATCAATATTTCATGGCACGTATTTGGAATACTATAAAGGAGTATGAGGATATCCTCTTTGAGCAATATGGCAAGATAGCCAAAATAACTATAAACCGTCCGCAAGTTTACAATGCATTCCGTCCGCAGACCAACAAGGAGATGCTTGACGCTATGGCTTACTGCCGTGAAGCGAATGACATAGGTGTCATCATCCTTACCGGCGCCGGTGACAAGGCATTCTGTTCGGGTGGCGACCAAAAAGTTAAAGGGATAGGCGGGTATATAGATGAGAACGGAGTGCCTCGTCTGAATGTGCTTGACTTACATAAGGCTATAAGATCGATTCCGAAGCCTGTTATCGCAATGGTCAATGGATATGCCATAGGTGGTGGACATGTGCTTCATGTGGTATGCGACCTCACTATCGCTTCGGAAAATGCACGCTTTGGTCAGACCGGACCTAAGGTGGGAAGTTTTGATGCCGGATTCGGGTCAAGCTATCTTGCCCGTTGCGTGGGTCAGAAGAAAGCGAGGGAGATATGGTTCCTTTGCCGCCAGTATACAGCCCATGAAGCGGAAGCGATGGGAATGGTGAATAAGGTAGTGCCGTTTGACCGTCTTGAGGATGAGACAGTGGACTGGTGCGAGACTATTTTAAGCCGTAGCCCTATGGCAATACGTATGATCAAACGTGCGCTAAATGCCGAGCTTGACGGTCAGAGGGGTATGATGGAATTTGCAGGGGATGCCACATTGATGTATTATCTTATGGCAGAAGCTCAGGAAGGTAAGAATGCTTTCCTTGAAAAGCGTGACCCTGATTTTGACCAGTTCCCCAAATTCCCGGGATAAAGTGGCGATTGATATTTGACTTTAGGATTGACTGCCGAGAGGGGGATATCAGATGTTTGCGTCATACTGTAAATACCAATTGGATTTTCGCTTTACTGCCATCACTTCTCGTGACAGAATGCGTAAAAAAGACACCTATTTCATAAAAATATGGGATAGCGAGCCGTCATGTTTCGGAATAGGCGAGGCTGCCATGTTCAAAGGGCTTAGCTGCGATGACATACCCGGCTATGAGGATAAACTCAGGGAGGTGTGTGCAGAGATAGACCGGTACGCCTCACATCCTGAGCTGTTGAATGAGTATTCGTCTATAAAAATGGGCGTTGAAACGGCTGTCAATGATTTGAAAAACGGCTGTCGCCGTCTTATCTTCCCTTCGGAATGGTCGGAAGGGAAAAGCTCCATCATTATAAACGGTCTTGTTTGGATGGGCGATAAGGAGCTGATGGCAGAAAGAATCAATGATAAAGTAAAAGCCGGTTTCCATTGCATAAAATTAAAGATTGGAGGGATAAATTTTAATGACGAGCTGGATTTGCTACGGCTCGTCAGTGAGATTTGTCCCGATGTGGAGTTGCGCCTTGATGCAAATGGCGCATTTACTCCGGAAAATGCTATGGAAAGGCTCTCTGCGCTGTCAGCCTTCGACATTCATTCCATAGAACAACCTGTGAGACAGGGGCAGTGGAAAGTGATGGGGGAATTGTGCCGAAAATCTCCGATACCTATTGCGCTTGACGAGGAGTTGATTGGGTTAAATTCCGGCAAGTTGAAACGAGAGATGCTTGATGCAATCCGTCCGCAATACATTATTCTGAAACCTACTCTGTGTGGCGGTTTCCATGGCTCTGACGAATGGATTGCATTAGCCGAAGAGAGAAATATAGGGTGGTGGGCAACTTCTGCTTTAGAGTCAAACATTGGTTTGAACGCCATAGCCCAATGGGTGTCAACCAAACATCCTACGCTCCCTCAGGGACTTGGCACGGGACAGTTGTATTTCAACAATATCATCTCACCGCTTAACCTCAGAGGTGAGAACCTTTGGTATGACAGAAATGCCGAATGGAAAATACCCGATTTGGAATGGATAGAGTGCTGACACGGGATGCGGAAAAATTTTTGAGGGAATGGGAGTCGCCGCTTCCATACGTGTTTGCGCACACCTCAGGCTCGACCGGTACCCCGAAAGAGATAAAACTTCTGAAATCGGATATGGTGGCATCTGCCAATGCAACGGTTAAATTTTTTGGAATAACCGAAAAATCCACACTCTATTTGCCGCTGTCACCATCTTATATTGCCGGAAAAATGCATATAGTGCGTGCGCTTGTGGCAGGGAGTGCGTTGAGGGTGGTGACACCTTCTAACAAGCCATTGGACGACGAGATTTCCGCTCCTATAGACCTTCTTCCGATAGTTCCGTCACAGATCCCCGGATTGCTTGGGGCGGACTCTCTTCGTTTTGTGAAAAATGTCATTGTCGGCGGTGCTCCAGTGACACCGGAGGCTGAGATGTCGATGATTGACGCCGGGGTTAACGCATACGCCACGTATGGGATGACTGAAACATGCAGCCATGTGGCATTGCGGAAATTTGGTTGTCAGACATTCAAGGGATTGCCGGGATTCACATTCGATGTGGATTCACGGGGTTGTCTTGTGATTTCCACTGAAACCATGTCGTTTGGCTCGATTATCACCAATGACATAGTGGGGCTGCATGGCTCCGACGCATTTGTGTGGAAGGGTAGGTTTGACAATGTTATAAATTCCGGCGGCATAAAAATATTTCCTGAGGAGATAGAGAAAGTGATAGCTCCGTTTATACCATCCGGCTCTCTTTTCTATGTCACCTCACGTAGGAGTGAACGGTGGGGAGAGGAAGCTGTGGTGGTTACAGATTGCCCTGAATTTAAAGATACCGAAGCCTCGCATCGGCTACTCTCTTCGTTAAAGGAGTTGCTTCCCTTTCATCATGTCCCTAAAGCGGTAATATATATTTCTGAAATATCTCTCACGGCATCAAAAAAAATAATAAGGAGGAAATTTCTATAACACAAGTTGCACATTGTCGTTATTTAATGCTAACTTTGCCATTCATCTATTGAACTGATTTAAAATTCTAATCAGACCATTACCATCAGTCATGAAGCAGACAGAAAATACCTTTGATAAAGAGTCTGTCCCCAAAACAGGTAGCATAGCATGGAAAATCATGTTGCCTGTCATTATAGGGCTCTTGGTAGTGGCATGGATGTTTCATAACGAGTTTAACCCTAAGTCATGGGACGCATTTCATTTTGACCTGAGGGTAGTGGGGTGCATAGCGTTGGCATGGCTGTTCATGATAGGGAGAGACTTCGGGCTAAGCTGGAGATTCAGGGCTATTACCGATAGAAAACTTTCATGGTGGCAGGTGATAAGGGTCAATATGCTTTGTGAGTTTACATCGTGTGTTACACCGACCTCTGTCGGGGGAAGCACATTCGGTCTTATATACCTTAACCGTGAGGGGATTCCTTTAGGTAGGGCAACCACGTTGATGATGACAACGCTGTTTCTTGACGAGCTGTTTTTTGTGGTCTCGCTTCCTGTGGTTATGTTTATAGTACCCTATCGGGAATTGTTCGGATTTGAACATTCAGCGTTTAACACAGGGCTCCAAACGGTGTTTTGGTCGGTATATGGTATTCTCACGCTTTGGACCGCAGTGCTCTTTGTCGGGATATTCATTAAGCCTCGTGCCATTCATAAGGCGCTCAACTGGATATTCCATTTCCGACTCCTGCGCCGTTGGCAGCATAATGTGGATGTGATGGGTGACCAGATGGAGGCTACCGGAAAGGATTTGCGTAGCCGGCGAATAAGGTGGTGGTTAGTGACATTCGGAGCCACGGCACTCTCATGGTCATCACGCTATTTGGTGGTCAACGCTTTGTTTCTCGGCTTTGCCCCATACGCTGATCAGTTGATAGTCTTTTGCCGGCAGTTTGTGGTGTGGGTGGTATTGATGGTCAGTCCTACTCCCGGAGGTGCGGGAATCAGCGAATGGCTTTTCACCACTTATTACGGTGACTTGCTGCATAGCACAAGCATTACTTTAGTCATAGCGTTGTTCTGGAGAATCATAAGTTACTATGTATACCTTATAATAGGTGCTTGCATCTTGCCTTGGTGGTTTCGCCACAAGGTCAATTTTTCAAAATTGAAGAGACTTAAAAAGAATAAACAGGAAATATAAACAGCATATAGATATGATCCGTTATTTTTTCATATTACTAATTTCGATTGCGTCGTCATTTACCATTATGGGTAAAGAGGCGTACATACTTCGTCTTGATGATGAGATAGGTTCCAAAACATGGCGATATACACGTGAGGCGCTCGATGAGGCACAGGCTCGTAATTCAGACCTGCTCCTTGTGCATCTGAACACCTACGGAGGTTCGGTGGTACATGCCGATTCCATTCGCACGGCTCTGCTGAATTATCCCGGACCGGTTGTGGCATTTGTCGATAACAATGCGGCATCGGCAGGTGCGCTTATTGCGCTTGCCTGCGACACGGTTTTTATGCGTAGAGGTGCTTCGATGGGTGCGGCGACTGTGGTAAACGGCACTGACGGTTCGGCAATGCCCGACAAGTACCAATCGTATATGAGGGCGATGATGCGCTCCACAGCCGAGCATCATGGCAAATACCGTGACTCATCCGACTCGCTTAAATGGCGTAGAGATCCAACTATCGCTGAGGCGATGGTTGACACACGAGTCGTAGTGCCCGGACTCATAGATTCGACACGTGTGCTGACATTCACCACCGATGAAGCTATAAAATGGCATTATGCCGAGGATAAGGCTGAATCCATATCGGAGGTGCTTGATAAACTTGACAGTTCAGACTATACCGTTAAGGAATATATCCCCACATGGCTTGACCATCTGATAGGGTTCTTTACCAATCCCGCTGTTCAGGCTGTGCTGATTATGATAATTATCGGAGGCATATATATGGAACTACATTCTCCCGGTGTGGGTTTCCCGTCGGCAGCCGCTATCATAGCCGCTGTGCTGTACTTCCTGCCGTTGTACATATCAGGCATAGCAAGCAGTTGGATCATACTTATATTTGTGGCGGGAATAATATTAGTGGTGCTTGAAATGTTTGTGGTGCCGGGATTCGGAATAACAGGTATTGCAGGTATCTCCTGTATATGTATTGCCCTCATTCTCGGACTTATAGAGCATTACACATTTTCTATAACTCAGGTAGATGCCACATCTCTTTGGTCGTCATTGGCGATATTTATAACAGGGGTGGTGCTTGCCGTGGGTGCTATATGGTATCTGACATCATCCCACGGACCCAAATGGATACGCCGTCATACAGATCTCACCCTTACTCAGCAGGTTAAGGACGGATATATAGGTGTGGATATGACACCATCCTATTATGTGGGTTTCGACGGTGTTGCCATAACCGATATGCGTCCTGCCGGGAAGGTCGAGATAAACGGCGAGGAGCTTGACGCAGTAGCTGTGCGAGGTTTCATTAATGCCGGTACACGTGTGAAAGTTGTGAAATATGAAAACGCCCAGATATATGTCAAAGAAATCTGATTTTATCGGCATTATACCTTCACGGTATGGCTCGACTCGCTTCCCCGGCAAACCGCTTGCGCTTATCGATGGAGTAATGATGATCGAGAGGGTATACCGGCAAGCGTCGAAGGCACTTGAAAGGGTAGTGGTAGCCACTGACGACTCACGTATTTATGACGCTGTGAAAGGCTTTGGTGGTGAGGTTGTCATGACCTCTTCCGAATGTCGGAACGGTACCGAGAGAGTGGCTGAGGCGTATAAGTCATTAGGCGTTAAAGCCGATGTCGTCATAAACATACAGGGTGATGAACCGTACATACATCCTGACCAAATCTCTGCGGTCATGGCGCTATTTCAGGATACCCCGGATGTCCAGATCGGTACACTTGCCCATGTCTTTGACCCTAAGTCGGGGTTTGAAGCACTTTTTAATCCAAACAGGGTGAAGATGACGATGGATGACAGCGGGAGGGTGCTGTATTTCAGCCGTTCGATAATACCATATATCCGCAACCACAAGTGGCAGGAATGGGTTGACAGTGCCACATTTTATACACATATCGGATTGTATGGCTTTAGGGCTGATGTGTTGGAGGAGATAATTGCATTGCCACCGTCCTCACTTGAGATTGCAGAGTCGCTTGAACAGCTTCGGTGGTTGCAACACGGATACCATATTAAGGCTGCAGTGACTACCATCCCGTCTTGTCCGGTTGATACACCGGAGGATATAGACGCATTAGTCACAAAAGTATAAAATTGAAGCTATCAGGCATTAGCTTCAAATGTATAAAAAATGACATAGCCGGGATTCAGATTTGCCTGAGTCCCGGCTATGTTTATTGTGGAATGGTTATCAAGAAATTCCTATAAGGATATTAGAGCACACCCTGTGCCATCATCGCACGAGCCACTTTCATGAAGCCGGCAACGTTTGCACCGCGTACGTAGTTGATATATCCGTCAAGCTCTGTGCCATACTTAACGCACTGAGTGTGGATTTCAGACATAATCTGTTTAAGCTTGTTGTCAACCTCTTCGGCGCTCCAAGAGAGCTTCTGAGAATTCTGAGCCATTTCAAGACCTGACACTGACACACCACCTGCGTTTGCAGCCTTACCGGGAGCGTAGAGGATACGTGCTTTCTGGAATTCACGGATAGCTTCGGGGGTAGAGGGCATGTTGGCACCTTCGCTCACTGCGATACATCCATTAGCCACAAGCGCACGAGCGTCATCGCCATCAATTTCGTTCTGTGTAGCTGAAGGCATTGCTATGTCGCAAGCCACACGCTGCCAAGGACGTTCGCCTTCGAAGTACTGACATTCGTATTCTTCGGCAAATTCACGGATACGACCGCGGTAGATATTCTTCAATTTGAAGATATAGTCAAGCTGTTCACGGGTAAGACCGTCGGGAACATAGATTGTACCGTCGCTATCGCTCATTGATACCACTTTTGCACCGAGTGAGAGAAGCTTGTCGGCAGTATATGTCGCAACGTTACCTGAACCTGAGATAGCAACACGCTTGCCGGCGATGTCAATGCCACGGGTCTTCAACATCTCAAGGAGGAAGTATACATTTCCGTAACCTGTAGCCTCGGGACGGATGAGAGAACCGCCGAATTCAATACCTTTACCGGTGAAAGTACCTGTGAATTCACGAGCCATCTTCTTATATTCACCGAACATGTAGCCGACTTCACGACCACCTACACCTATATCACCTGCGGGCACATCGGTGTCGGGACCAATCTGACGCCACAATTCCTGAATAAATGCCTGGCAGAAGCGCATAACTTCCATGTCGCTCTTGCCACGGGGTGAAAAGTCGCTACCGCCCTTTGCGCCACCCATAGCGAGAGTGGTAAGAGAGTTCTTGAATGTCTGCTCGAAAGCGAGGAACTTGAGGATTGACAGGTTAACGGATGAGTGGAAACGGATACCGCCTTTGTACGGACCGATAGCATTGTTATGCTGCACACGGTAACCCATATTGTTCTGTACTTTGCCCTTATCGTCTACCCATGAAACACGGAAAGCGAAAATACGATCGGGAATACAGAGACGTTCTATAAGATTATAACGGTCAAATTCCGGATTTTCATTGTATACATCTTCGATAGTTGTGAGAACCTCTTCCACTGCCTGAATATATTCAGGTTCGTTGGGGAAACGACGCTTCAATTCGTCGATAACTGCAACAGCTTTCATACCTTAGTTGGAAATTATTATTGTAATTAATATATCACGTTAAAATGACAAATTGCCATAATTTTGTTGATTTTGCTGCAAAGTTACAACGTTTATGCCGAATATGCAAGAAAAATGTCATTTTTATGCATGGTTGGCGAAATTTTCGTACCTTTGTGTCGAAATATAATGCAGATATGGCAATGAACTCACGTGAATTAGAATTAATACTAATAAATATCTCGGGACAGGACCATCCGGGTGTCACCTCGGCACTATCGGAAATACTGGCAAAGTATGACGCCGGAATTCTTGACATAGGTCAGGCTGATATCCACCACACGCTTTCACTTGGTATATTGATCAAGACCAATTCGGATGTCTCAGGAAACATCATGAAGGAGTTGCTTTTTGAGGCGACCAAATTGAATGTCAACATACGTTTCACACCAGTGAGCCGTGAGGAATATGAGGAATGGGTGGGACGTCAAGGTAAAAACCGCTGGATTATAACTCTGCTCGGACGCCGACTGACAGCACGGCAGATAGCCACTGTCACAGCCGAGATTTCACGCCAAGGGTTGAATATAGATGGTATACAGCGTCTTACGGGTAGAATGCCGTTAGGTGAGGAGGAGCAGCCGAGGTCAAAATCGTGTGTCGAGTTCTCAGTCCGCGGCACTCCTAACGATTTCCATGCCATGCAGGCAAAGTTTATGAACCTTGCGCAGGAGGATGATTTTGACATATCGATGCAGGAGGACACTCTCTACCGTCGTTGTCGCCGTCTGATATGTTTCGATATGGATTCCACTCTTATAGAAACAGAGGTGATTGACGAGCTTGCCATGAGAGCCGGTGTAGGCGATCAGGTGAAGGCGATCACCGAGCGGGCCATGAGAGGAGAGATAGATTTCTGTGAGAGTTTCAAGGAGCGAGTGGCATTGCTTAAGGGGCTTGATGAAAGTGTGATGCGTGAGATAGCCGAAAATCTTCCTATCACCGAGGGTGTTGGACGCATGATGCAGGTGCTTAAACGAGCCGGATATAAGACAGCTATCCTTTCGGGCGGTTTCACATATTTCGGCGATTACCTTAAACGTAAGTTCGGATTTGATTATGTGTATGCCAACGAGCTTGAGATAGTTGACGGCAAACTCACCGGCAGATACCTCGGAGAAATAGTAGATGGCAGACGTAAAGCGGAGTTGCTTCGTCTTATAGCACAGGTTGAAAATGTGAATATAGCTCAGACCATAGCGGTGGGTGACGGAGCCAATGACCTCCCGATGCTCGGCACAGCGGGTCTTGGTATAGCGTTCCACGCCAAACCAAAGGTCAAGGCAACGGCTGAACAGTCAATATCGACAATAGGGCTTGACGGTGTGCTTTATTTCCTCGGTTTTAAGGATTCGTTCATCACCGAAAATAAATGATTGCATGGTTAAGGACGCTATAGAGCAGCAGCGTCTTTCCTACATATATAAATATAAATACAGCCCGGCTTCATTTTGAAACCGGGCTGCGTTGTGCTAAGTGATAACGTCTTATCGTATACGGTCGTATGATTTCAGACGTTTGATGTCTTTATTGATAGCTGAGATAGCCATAATCTGGAGTATAGCAGCGATCGGCAGAAGAATATCCCATACGGTAAATCTTGCTTCCATACCTTCAGCTTCGGCTTGTTTAAACAATGTGAAGCAAACCACTGCGATGCAGCATAATGTCAGCAACATTGCTATTGTCAGCACGGTCTTTTGAAGTCCGATGTTGCTGTACATGAAGATGTCAACAATCATCAGAAGGAGGGCAGCGGCAGCCGGAATAAGGATACCATACTCTGTCATTGTGTAAAGTTTTTCAGTCACAACAGGTTGGTTGCTGATGAAATCGACTTCCCCGTAAGGTACTATGATGAAAATAGCCATAGCCACAACAGCCAGGAAGATGTAGAGGGTTTGGATACGTTGAATCTGCATAATTTATAAAAGTTTTAATTCGTGATTGCGTAATTTTATTCAAAAGTAATAAAATTTTAACAATTGACACTGCGTTTAGTTGTTGTTTTATCGTAAATTTGTAATAAAATCATAGAAAACAGGTAAAATTCATGGAAAATAACCGTCCCTTAATACTTATAACCAATGATGATGGCATCGAAGCTAAAGGTATAAGCCATCTTATTTCTATCGCAGTGAAGTTAGGCGAGGTCATAGTGGTTGCCCCCGAAGCGCCCCAATCGGCAAAATCGTCGGCTCTGACTGTCAACTCACCTTTGATGGCTAAAAATCTCGAATCAATACATGGTGCGAAGGTCTTCACCGTAAACGGCACTCCAGTAGATTGTGTGAAAGTCGCCATGCATGCATTGCTTTACCGTAAGCCCGATCTGGTATTGTCAGGTATAAATCATGGGTCGAATGCCGCTGTGAATAACCTTTATTCCGGCACGATGGGGGCGGCTATGGAGGGATGTGTGCTTGGTGTGCCTTCGATAGGTTACTCTCTGCTGAGCCATTCTCCGAGAGCCGATTTTGAACCATTGACACCATTTATTGAAGATATCACAGCCCGTGTGCTTAAAAACGGGCTGCCTGACGGTATATGCCTGAATGTCAACTTCCCGGCTCATTGCACTCCTTTAGGTATGAAAGTACTTAGAGCTGCCAAAGGACATTGGTCTGAAGAATATGCCGATTATGCCACTCCGCATGGCACACCGTTCTATTGGCTTACAGGTAAATTCCACAATATGGAACCTGACAATCCCGAAACTGACGAATATTGGTTGGCACGCCAATACGGCTCAATCGTGCCTATCCGTCCCGATCAGACTGCCAAAGACCAGATATCAAAAATAGAAGAAATACTTAGTTTTTAAGTGAAGCGTAGGTGTGACGTGCTCGGAGGTAGTAGTCGAAAAGTATATTGGTATTACCTTTGAGCAGGTCAATCTTAGGGTGTGATTTGTAATTTTCACGCATTTTAGCGAAGTCACGGTGAGCCTTGAAGATAGCCGAAGCATTTTCACGGTCGCCCGAAAGTATAAATTTAGCCCATGCGATAGTGTCGAGCAACCGGCGACGGAACAGTTTCTTCTTCCGTGTTTTGTTCGGGAGGTTTTTGTGGAGCATGAGCAGATTGTTTCGGAAGTTAAGATAGGTCTTGCGCGGATTGGATGCCGGCAGACTGCCACCTCCGAGATGATATACATGACTCTGAGGCACAGCCCAAACCTCTTTACCCATTAATAGGATTCGCCAGCAGAGGTCTATCTCCTCCATGTGGGCGAAAAATTCCTTGTCGAGACCTCCGGCTTGGAGGTATACTTCATTTACCACCATCAGTGCCGCTCCGCTTGCCCAAGAAACTTGCAATGGTGAGTCGTACTGTCCCCGGTCAGTTTCAACGGTGTCAAATATGCGTCCACGGCAATAGGGGTAACCGTTGCAGTCAAGGAAACCTCCACAAGCTCCGGCATACTCGAATTTATCAGGCTCAAGAAGCGATTTTATCTTTGGCTGGGCGGCTCCGGCGTCGGGATGTGACTCCATGAAGTCATATAGCGGTCTGACCCAATCGTCATCCACTTTCACATCTGAATTCAGCAGCACGGTATATTTGTATCGGTCAGCTATCATTGCTATCGCACGATTGTAACCCTCGGCAAAGCCGTAGTTTTCATCAAACTTTATCAACTTAACCTTGGGGAAATCAGTGGTTAAGATGGCGATAGAATTGTCAATGGAACCATTGTCGGCAACTATAACATCCGCAATTTCAGGGTTGGTATATTTTACAACTGAGGGGAGATATTCTTTCAGGAAGTTCTCTCCGTTCCAGTTGAGTATTATCACAGCTACCGGTTTGTTTTGCTCGCTCATAGTGGTTAGTAGATTGGGATGTTTAAAATTGCGGATTAAGCGCTTAATTCATTACTTTGCCTTGCGACTCCTCAGCCGTTTCATCGGTTGAGGTGATTAGCACAGGCACAATCGTGTTGGAGATTTCGGGATTCGGATCAATGTTCACACGCAGGTAATTGTCGGTGAATCCAGCCATCGAACCGTCGCTTCGGGGATGTTCGGCAAGCAAAGGTCGTGTAGTGCCCACGAATCTGTCGGTAAACTCCTTGAGCTTCTTTTCAGAGACACGCAGCATGATACGTGTGCGATGGTGCTTCTCTTCGGATGTTACAAAATGCTCGATGTTGAGCGCACGGGTGCCGGGACGCTCGCTATATGTGAACACATGCAGACGTGATATGTCAAGCGATTCCACAAATCGCTTTGACTCCTCAAACCGCTCCAAAGTCTCACCCCTTGCTCCGACAATGAGGTCAACGCCTATGAAAGCGTCGGGCATCACACGGCGGATATGTTCTATTTTACTGCGGAATAGGGCAGTGTCGTAACGGCGGCGCATGAGTTTGAGCACCTCGTCACTTCCGCTTTGCAACGGAATGTGAAAATGGGGCATGAATTTTTTAGAACCGGCAACGAAATCAATCAGCTCGTCGGTGAGCAGGTTCGGTTCGATAGATGAAATGCGGTAACGCTCGATACCTTCAACCTTGTCAAGCTCCTTGCAAAGATCATAGAAAGTCTCGTCAGTCCCTTTGCCGAAGTCACCGATATTGACACCTGTTATCACAATCTCCTTACCACCTTCGGCAGCCACTGCCTCGGCATGGCTAACAATCTCCTTGATGCTTCCGGAACGGCTGCGTCCGCGAGCCATGGGGATGGTGCAGTATGAGCAATAGTAGTCGCAACCATCCTGCACCTTAAGGAAATAGCGAGTTCGGTCGCCACGGGAACATGATGGCGAGAATACTCTAATATCTTTTGTCGGGGTTACGAATGTGGATACTTTGTCAGTTGTCTCTGTTTCACTTTCCGCTTCGACTTGCGCAAGATATTCAGCTAATTTTAATTTCCGGTCAGTGCCGGCGACAATTGTCACACCCGGCAGTGCGGAAACCTCCTCAGGTTTAAGCTGCGCATAGCATCCGGTGACAATTATTTTAGCGTCGGGGTAGCGTCGGGCGAATGAGCGTATAGCTTGTCGGCATTTCTTGTCGGCAAATTCTGTCACACTGCATGTGTTGACCACCACATAGTCCGGGATATCCCCCTCATGCACTCGTTGAATGCCTTGAGAAGCAAAAATCCGGGCTACGGTTGAGGTTTCGGCAAAATTAAGTTTGCATCCGAATGTGTGAAACAGGGCGGTGCGGTTTCCGAAGGTTCCTTTATTGATCAATGTTGTCTGTTGTCTATTATCAAATCAGTTCAATGATTTAATCCATGTTCTCTGCCAAAATGGGTATGGGGCGCTTGAACTCTTCCTTGAAAGATATAAGTGTTTCGGTGCGGCCCAGCTCGGTGCGGAGTTTCTTATGGATTATCTCAAGCAGATGCGCATTGTTGCGCGCAAATATCTTGGCAAATATATCGTATGTGCCTGTGGTGAAGTGGCAGTCAACCACTTCGGGTATTTCTTTCAAACGATTCACCACTTCGTCAAACTTGGTGGAATCATTCAAAATGAACCCTATATAGGCGCATGTCTCATATCCTACAGCGGCAGGGTCAATTATGGTTTCAAACCCTTTTATAATGCCTGAGGCAGTCAGTTTCTGTATACGTTGATGGATGGCTGCTCCGGAAACGTTGGTCTCTCTCGCTATTTCGAGAAACGGTTTACGGGCATTGTGCGATAGCATCTCAAGGATTTTGAAATCCAGAGCATCAAAGTGTTGACGTGACATTAGATCTCGTTAAAAATTTGTATGATTCTATTAATGTGACTGCAAAATTAGTAAAAACTCTTCATATCTTAATATTTTTATTCAATTTAATTATGATTTCAAATCGGAGAGAAGCGGATGATGGTTATGGCAAAGCAATTTAACATTTAACAATAATATTGTTGTTGGTCAATTGGAGGGAATGTTATATCTTTGCATCGTTTTTTAGACACATATCTTTGGGGTATTCCTTTCCCCGTATGATGAAATTGAATTAACTTGAGACACTCTCAAATATATATTGTCGCATTAGTGCTATTATGTGCCCTCTCAGTCGGCGCATTTTCACGCCCTGTAGATCCCGACCCTATAAAGGTCGAGAATAATGCCGCATCCACACCGGCTCCGGACACACTCCCTGTCAACACACTCACACCTGCCAAAATCACGGAAGCTGTTATCAGAGAAGCCGATCAGGAGTCGTCAGATGAGGATTCGGTTATCTCAGCCGTGCGGAATATTGTTCTTCCATCAGATTCATTGGATTCCGTTGCCGCTTCGGTTGTCACCGACAGTTTGGCAAGACATTCCCATGTGGCTGTCACTGACACCTCACGGCGTACACGTCTTAGCCGCAGGCGTATAGAAGCCCCCGGTGCGAGATCGAAGATAGTACGTACGAAAGTTGACCTTGACAACGCTGTGGATTTCACAGCCAAGGATTCAATGATACTCGTGGGTCGCAGTCAGGCATATATGTATGGTGAAAGCCATGTGGAGTACGGCAAGATAAAGCTTGATGCCGACCATATAGAAATGAACCTGCAAAACAGCTCTGTATATGCCAACGGTACACCTGACTCCATCGGCGAGCTCCAAGGCACACCGGTGTTTGAGGATAACGGTACCTCTTACGAGGCTAAGACAATGAGCTATAACTTCAAGACCGAGCAGGGATTTATAACCGATGTCATCACCGAGCAGGGTGAAGGTTATCTCACCGGCGGTCAGAGCAAGAAGATAGACGAGAACACCTTTTATATACAGGACGGTAAATACACCACTTGCGATAACCATGACGATCCGCACTTCTATCTTAATATAACCAAAGGTAAGATGCGTCCCGGCAAGGATGTTGTGGTAGGTCCTGCGTATATGGTGCTTGCCGGATTGCCATTGCCGTTGGCTGTGCCGTTCGGTTATTTCCCGTTCTCCGAGAAATATTCTTCAGGTATCATCTTCCCGACATTCGGCGACGATTACAACCGCGGATACTATCTGAGTAACGGCGGTTACTATTTTGCCATAAGTGATAACATGGACCTCGCACTGACCGGTGAAATATACACACTCGGTTCGTGGGGTCTGCGTGCCAACTCTGCATACGTGAAGCGTTACAAGTATTCCGGTAGCTTCAACCTTTCATACTTGAAGACCATCACCGGTGATAAGGGTATGCCCGACTATGCAAAATCGACCAACTTCCAGATACTTTGGAACCACAGTCAGGATTCCAAGGCTAACCCTAATATGAACCTTTCAGCGAGTGTGAACTTCACCACCAGTGGTTACACCCGTAATGACCTTAACTCATATTATTCAAACGCCTTTACTGAGAACACCAAGAGTAGTACCATTAACATGACATACCGTTTCCCTAATTCGAAATGGTCGGTATCTACTACTGCGAGTGTGTCTCAGCGTACTCAGGACTCCACCTTGGCAGTGTCGTTCCCTAACTTCACTGTCACCATGTCGCAGATCTATCCGTTCAAGCGCAAGCGTCAGGTAGGGCAGGAGAAGTGGTATGAGAAGATTAAAATGTCATATTCCGGACAGTTTAACAACTCTCTAACCGCCAAGCAGGATGTGTTTTTCCAGAAGAGTCTCGTCAAGGATTGGAGAAACGGTATGAAACACAGTATACCTATCTCGGCGACATTCAACGTGTTGAAATATATCAATCTTACTCCCTCTATAAGCCTTACCGACCGAATGTACACTTCAAAAGTGCGCCGTCAGTGGGACCCCAATGCTTCTGCCGAAGTGCTTGACACGACATACAGTTTCTACAACGTATGGGACTTCTCGGCATCAGTGGCTCTTGACACGAAAATATACGGTTTCTACAAACCGATGTCATTCCTCGGGGACAAGGTTAAGATGATACGCCATGTGATGACACCGACAATTTCATTCTCCGGTTCACCCGACTTCGCATCGCCTTTCTTCGGATATTATGGCACATACCAGTATCCCGACGCACAGGGTGAGATGCAGAAGCGTGTCTATTCTTACTTCCCCAACAGTCTTTTCGGAGTGCCGGGACAAGGTAAGAACGGTTCGGTGAGCTTCTCTCTAAGCAACAACTTGGAGATGAAGGTCAAATCAGACAATGACTCTATAGGTGAGAAGAAGGTGTCGCTCATAGAGAACTTTACCGTGTCGCAGAGCTATAACTTTGCTGCGGACTCAATGAACTGGTCAAACATCAACACCTCATTGATGCTACGATTGGTGAAGAATTTCAATCTTAACCTTTCGGCGACATGGGATGTGTATACATACGCCCTCAACTCAGCCGGTTCACCGGTGCGTGTCAACAAACTTCGTATAAGCCAAGGTAAGGGTCTCGGTAAACTGTCGAGCACCGGTACTTCATTCAGCTATACATTTAATAATGACACCTTCAAGAAACTGTTTGGAGGTAAGGATGACAGCGGCAAAAAGAACAATAATAAGAACAAGGATAATAATAATCGTCAATCGGAAGACCAAAATTTTGCCGATGATACATCCGACTACCAAAACCCGGGCAAGAGGGACAGCAAAAAGGATACCGGTATTCAGATGGGCGAGGACGGCTATATGGAATGGTCAGTGCCTTGGAACCTTACATTTAACTACTCGGTGAATTACGGATATGGCGAATTCGATTATAATAAATTAGAGTATAAGGGAAAGATAACCCAAAACCTCTCATTCTCCGGAAATATCCGTCCTACAGCCAACTGGAATTTCGGATTCTCAGCCAGCTATAATTTCGATACCCATAAGTTGGCGTATATGAACTGTAACATATCGAGAGATATGCACTGTTTCACTATGCGAGCAAGTTTCGTGCCCGTTGGTCCCTACAAGAGTTACAACTTCCACATCTCAGTCAAGTCATCGCTACTTGCTGACTTGAAGTACGACAAGCGTTCATCGCTGTCTAACGGTGTGAAATGGTACTAAAACTCGATTTTACGACGTTAATTCAAGGGTTATTAAACAACCTCTTAAACCAATTCATCATAACAAATGTTATAAATGTGAAATTATATCATTGATTTCACGTTTTAAAAGATGTTTAATAAAAACTATTTATGATGAAAAAGTTCTTACTTATCATGTGTGCTGTCTTAGGGATGGCAGTGGGAGCTCAGGCTCAGCGTGCTCAATTTCAAATAGGTTACGGTGGCTATACGCAGATGGATGCCAGCGATATGCATCCCGGCGGTCCGGTTGATAATGCTTGGGGAGCGGTTACTGCCGGATTTAATTTCAAGGTGCTTCCAAGCTTTTATCTTGGTGCCACTTACACATTCTCCAGCGCAAGCTACAAGCACAGCGATGATGCGAATGCCTACTATCATGTGATTATGCTTAACGGCCGTTACAATTACTATCGTACCAGCATCGTGACTCTTTACGCACACCTCGGTTTAGGTGTTGACATCACCCACGCATCAGACGGTGACTATTCAAAGAACAAATCCTATTTCGCATTCCAAGCATCTCCGCTCGGAGCAGAAGTCGGTCTCAACCGTTCAGTTTCAATGTTTGGCGAACTCGGCTACGGCGCTCAGGGTCTGCTTCAGGTAGGATTCAGATTTAATATGTAATTTCACATCATAGACAATCCAAATACGTGTATCATTATGGATGATAGAATTTCATACAGTGACAGAAAGGATCTTCCGAACAGTGTATTCGGACTTCCTGAACGACGGGAATATCCGATGCCTGATGCGGCACATGTACGTGCTGCGGAAGCCTATTTCCGTTATTGTCCCGAAGACTTGAAGCCTAAATTGGCTCGGGCAATTCTTCAGCGGGCGCAAGAATTTGGGGTTGACATAGAAAGCCCAACAGTTCTTTCGTATGCTGAAAAGTAATTAAAAACGTTTAGATTTTACTGATGCGTCCTTCCATTATCGTTATGGGAGGACGTGTTTTTCTATATGGTCTTAACATCAATTAGGAAATTTGATTGTTGACAATTAAGATATATTTTATAAATTTGTCTATTCAATGGGTCATACCTTAATATATGCTGTATGATTTCATTGAGTTATCACGGAATAAAAGCGTAATCGACATGTCAAAGGATACAAACATTGATGATATTGATCTCGTAGCTCGCCTGCGGGAGCCGTCAACATGCCGTGACGCTTTCGGCGAGGTAATCAGGATTTATTCCGAGCCGTTGTATCGTCAGATAAGACGTATGGTGCAAACCCATGACGACGCAAACGATCTGTTGCAAAACACATTCCTCAAAGCTTGGCAATCAATTGAAAATTTCCGTGGTGATGCGAAGTTATCGACATGGCTCCACAAGATAGCCATAAACGAGAGTATCACCTTCCTTGAAAAAGAGCGTAAGCGTCTGGGACTTTCGATTGATGACGAGGAATCGCATTTAGTCAATCTGATTGAGGCTGACACATACGTTGACGGCGATGAACTTGAGCGCAGATTGAGAGAGGCAATAGCCACATTGCCTGAGAAACAGCGACTTGTGTTCAATATGCGCTATTACGATGAGATGAAATACGAGCAAATGTCGGAAATTTTGGGCACCTCTGTCGGGGCACTCAAAGCTTCCTATCATCTCGCTGTTAAAAAAATTGAACAATATTTTGACGAATCGGATTAAACCAATATCACTTATCGTGGTCTAAAAAGTAAAACCATTAAAGAGAATATGGCAGTTTTCTAAAAAATGGCAATTTTAAGCTTCAAAAACGATGAAAGATATATTAGAAAAAATAAACCATAAAGACGGAATGACGGTCCCCGACGGTTATTTCTCCGATTTTGCAGCCCGGATGGCGGAGTCGCTACCCGTACAGGATTGGGAAAAGCCTCAACCGAAGGTGATGCCTCGCTCCGTATGGCAGAAAGTCAGACCATATATCTATATGGCTGCGATGTTTATGGGTGTGTGGTGTATGATGAAGATGTTTGACCTCATGCGTCCCGAATCGTCAGGGCTGTCGATTGATGGTAATCCGGTTATGACAGCCGCGCTTTCTAACGATCATTTCATCAATGAGTATTTCATTAATGAGGGTGAGATAAGCGACTATCAGCTGATGGAGGATTTATATGAGACCGGCTTCGACATCAACGCATACGAGGAGTCTCTGATGGACGATTCGGTCTACGAAAATCCGGAAGTGCCTGAATCTCCTGAATTTCCGCTCTCAACTATTTAGAATATTATTTTTCAAATCATAATTCCTTCGGGACAAGACTTACAGAACTAAAGTTAGATCATATATGAAAAAGGTCGCAATATTGTTTACCTTCCTTATAGCTGCTCTTATGCTCCCTGCTGTCATGCAGGCGCAGCGTAATTTCGGTCGTGACCGCGAATCGTGGATGAAAGAAATACAGCAGTATAAGAATGATTTTATAGCTAAAAAACTTGAACTCACTGACGAGCAGCGCGCTAAATTCCTCCCTCTGTATAACTCGATGGATGAGGAGATCCGTAAGGTTCAGGAGGAATCAGAGCAACTCTCCCGTCAGACAATGGGGAAGGAGGATAAAGCCACCGATTTGGAATATGAGAAAGCTGCCGAGGCTATGTATGAGCTGAAGGGCAGAGAGAATGCCATAGAAATGAAGTATTTCGAGGAATATAAGACTATACTTACCCCACAGCAGCTTTTCAAACTAAAAGATGCAGAGAAAGATTTTACCCGTGAGCTGATGAAGCAACACCGGCGCAGGTCCCGTTAAGAAATTTTTTGTTTTAGACCGGGCGACGTTTATGTTGTCCGGTTGTTGTATATATACTTTCCCTCACCGTTTTTACATTCTATTTTTTTATTGTAGTTATGCGTACCGGCAGATTGTTACCAATGCTGTATGTGTTCGTATCGTTATTGTCATATATGACTATGAACGCCACCTCTCCAAAGCAGCCTGACTTTGCTTATCCTAAGACAGTAAGCGCCCAATCGGAAAAAAATCTAACAGCGGCAATGCGGACTTCCGATTATCCGGGAGTTGTGCGCTCGCTGATGGATTATTATTTGGCGCAAGTTAGTATCGACTCCGATAAATCCTCTGCGGCATTGAAGAAAATCAAAGATATATGCGCCAAGGAGAAGGACGAGACACTTAAAAGTTTGCTCTATCTCCTTCAGGCAGACATATACCTTGACATCTATCAGAATAACAGATGGAAATACGATGAGCGTTCAGTGCCTTTGACTCCGCTCCCCGCTGATTATAATCTTTGGAGCGGCGAGCAGTTCCGTGCCGAGATTTCGGCATTGATCGACTCCTCACTTACCTATAGCGCTGCCATAAAGGATGTTCCGCTGAAGAAGTATGCGTCAGTGATTAATTCGGACACGCAGACTTTTGTGTACTATCCCACCGTGTATGATTTTGTGGCTACTAAAAGTATAAGGATATTAAGCTCGTTGAGCACTTATCGCCGTGTGTTCTCATGGGGATTGCTTGTGCCTAACGATGTATATCTGTCAGCACCGTTCCCTAAATCCGATCCGATAGCCAACCGTATCTTACAGCTATACGCTTCACTTCTGCAAGCAAACAAGGGGCGTGTGGCAGCTGAAATAAACACTGATATTTCTCGCATAGGATTTATATATAACCGCATATATCAAACCGGTTCGCACAGTGATGCGACGGGAAAGCTTATGGCTCTTCTGCGTCCGCTGTATGAGGATAACAAATCGTCGGAATACTCTGGTGATGTGTTGGAATACATAGGCTCAAACTGTTCGGATGCCGACCCCAAATGGCTTTATAACGCCATAGAGCATAATCTTGCGGCATTTCCGGCATACAGAGGGAAAAACTGCCTGCTGAATATCAAGAATGAGCTTTCGCAAAAGAATGTATGGATAATGACTCCATGGGTTGTCGCCCCCGGCGAACCTGTGAAATTAGAGGTTAAGTTAAGTAATATAAAGTCGGTAAATATAAATATCTATGATGTATCCTCGCTTCCGGTATATAGGGACAATGTGGTGTTGAAGGATATGCCGGCTCGCCGTAAGGTGGCGACACTGACTGCCTCGGTCGATGGCGTTGTTCCGTTTTCCGGTCAAACTACTGTAGAATATACCTTCCCGTCGGCAGGTAACTATATAATTGTCCCGGAGGTTAACGGCAAGGAGCAGATCGACCGTTCATACACAAAGGTGCATGTCACTCATTACACACTCGGAGCATCTGTCTTCAAGGAAAACAAAATATGGGTGATGGATGCAAAGACAGGTGCACCCGTATCTGATGCAAATATTACTGTATATAATAATGTGTATGCTTACCGGAAGCAGCCTAAAGCTATTTCGGTAGGAAAGACCGGCGCAGATGGCTCGAAGGTATACGATGTGTCGGGTGAGGCTGTGGTGGAAAAGAATGGCGACAAATATGCAATGTCTCTGTATGTTTCCAACAATAATTTCCGTCCGCAGGACAAGTGGCAGCCTTCGGCAGTCGGCTTCCCGGCTTTGCCTTTGTATCATCCCGGCGACACTGTGGAATGGACAGCTGTGTGCTACGAGTTCATGAATAGTGAGCAACGTCCAAGACGTAATGTGGAGGTCACAGCGGTGATGCATGGAGCTTCATACGAGCCGATTGACACCCTTAAATTAGTGACAGACCCATACGGACGTGTTAACGGCTCTTTCGCTATACCTAAGGATTGCCTTACAGGACATTTCATGATTTCAATAAACGAATATTCCTCTGCAGTGGAATTTGAAGTGTCTGATTACAAATTACCCACATTCCGTGTGCAGCTCGACCCGGTTGAAAAGGATTATCCCTCAAAGGGTGATGTGACACTCAGAGGTAGGGTAGTGACTTATTCCGGCTTCCCGCTTGTCGACTCGAAGGTCACAGCAGATATAAGCGTGGCGGAACGTATGAGATGGTGGTGGAACCGTTCGAAAGGTATATCATTCACCTCCAAGGAGGTTACTACCGGTTCAGACGGTAAGTTTGAACTGACCGTTGATGCTTCCGAGTTGGCAACTTCACCGCTCCCAGAGGGTGTTTTCACCGCTAATATATCCGTGCTGTCAGCATCGGGTGAGACTCAGACATCATCAACGACATTTGTCACCGGTACGAAATATGATATCAGGGCATCTCTCCCTGAGGCGATTGAAGTTTCAAGCTCAGCCACTCCCGTAGATGTTAAAGTGGTCAATTATCAGGACTCAGTGATTAATATGCCTGTGAAGTATGAGATAATGCAGGATAGTGTTGCTGTTCTGAAAGGTGTTATGACTGCCAATAATCGCACATTGGATCTGTCATCGCTCCCGTCAGGGCGCTATGAGTTCAGATTCTCGCTTGAGGATGAATCGCTTGCCGACAAATGTGACGCTTATAGCGTAATATATAGGAACAGCGACAAGAAAACTCCTGTCCCCGGGACTTTGCTTTGGTATCCGAACGCAAAGGTATCGGTAAAGCATAATGGAAAAGGCTCATGGAGATATGCCGTGGATTGCGACACACATCTGTTGCTGACTCTATGGTCGAAGGATGAGGTTATATATCAGAAATGGGAAAAAGCCTCAGCCGGAATGCATACTCTTGATGTGGAACTGCCTGATGGTGTCGATGAGGCTACTTTGTCCGTGTCGGCTACCGGCAATTACCGCTCTTCAAATATCACATTGGCTGTAAAACGCTTGGACGTGGCAAAGGGTATAAAGTTTATCACTGAAAGTTTCCGTGACAAGCTTGTGCCGGGCAGTGAGGAGACATGGACATTCAAGGTGGTTGACGGAAGCGGCAACGGCAAGCAGGCTGCTGTCATATTGGATATGTACAATACCGCTCTCGACGCACTCGCAAAGACTAACTGGAATTTGAAATTCTACGGCGGCGCATCACGTTTCTATAGATGGAATCAAGGAAGCCTTGGTCAGACCTTTGACAGCTATTTCAGTTTTGATTCTTACAAGTATAAAAATTGTAAATCTCTTATAGCTCCCGATTTCAATACTTATAATATGAGTTTTGCCGATGGAGCGATAGGGTATCGTGTCATGAATGAAATGAAGATGTCACGAGCCGGCGGTCCCATGATAAGAGGTGTCAATGCCACATATAAAATGTCTTCAGCAGTAGTTGAGACAGCGGATGCGGTTGAGGAACACGCTGAAGAGGTAATGGTCTCTGAAGCTGATATGGATAGCGGTTTTTTAGGAAACAGTATGGCAGAACCAGCTGTTTCAGGAAGTGTCGGTGACGATGATGCTCTTGAAGACTCTTCAAAGCCCGAGTTCTCATATCGTGATGCGGAAACACCACTTGCATTCTTCGCTCCGCAGCTCGTAACAGGTGCCGACGGCTCTTTGTCGTTCACATTCAATGTGCCTAATGCCAATACCACATGGGGATTCAGAGCTTTGGCTTATACCGACTCGTTACTTTCGACCAATTTCACTGCTGATGTGTTGGCTAACAAGCCTGTGATGGTGCAGCCTAATCTTCCACGTTATCTCCGTGCGGGGGATAAGGTTGTGATTTCTGCCATGGTTATGAACGGTAGTGACGAAGAGCAGAATGTGGAGACAACAGTCGAGCTGTTTAATCCGGCTGACGGGGCGGTGTTTGGTAACGCTGTAAGTTCAGACACTTTGGCTCCAAATGCCACAGCGGTGGTGGAGTACTCGCTCACTGCGCCTTCCGATGTACCGTTTGTGGGTTATCGTGTAAAATCAACCTCCGGTAGATTTACTGACGGTGAGCAGACTCTTCTCCCAATACTTCCTGCCATTACACCTGTGATTGAGACATATCCGTTCTATATCTCGCCCGATTCCGCTGAATTTTCAATGAGCATACCGAAAGCCCCGGCTGACGCACGTGTCACATTGCAATTCTGTGAGAACCCCGCATGGTATGTGGTTACCGCTCTTCCCGGCATCCTGCAACTTGAACCCTCTACGGCTAACGAAGCTGCTGCATCGATTTTCTCTGCAGCCATAGCTTCCGGGCTGATGCGTGATAATCCGATGATAGCAAAGGCTCTGAAAGAGTGGGAGAGCAGCGATAAGAGCGACGGTATGCTTAAATCAATGCTTGAGCGCAATGAGGATCTGAAGATAGTGCTTCTGTCAGCCACTCCGTGGATGCTTGACGCAAAGTCAGATACTGAGCGAATGACTCGTTTGGCATTGCTGTTTGACAAAAAGACAATCGACCGCACATATTCATCAGCCATAAGTCTTCTTAAACGTCTTGAACGTGACGGTGGCGGCTGGGCTTGGTATGCGCAGTGTGATGAACCCTCTCAATGGGCTACGGAGAATGTGCTTCTGATGATGGGACGTCTTCGCTCGCTCGGATTCCTCCCTGAAAATAAGGAGCTTAAGAAGATGATACTGAATAGTATCGGATATTTGGATAAGGAGGTGGCGAGCCAATACAGGAAATATCCTTCGGCTGCCGATTTCACCACCTACATATATATGCGTGACTATTTCAAGGGCTTCACCGCTACCGGCGGCGCTTCGCAGGCTATCTCTGCCACTGTGCAACGCATCCTGAAGAGGTGGAAAGCCGGTTCGCCATTCGATAAGGCAATTGATGCAAGAATCCTTGCCAACCACGGTTACAGGAATGTGGCTAAGACTGTCATAGCGTCACTTCGTGAGTTTGCGCAGTCAACACCTGAAAAGGGTATGTGGTGGGCATCGCTCGATAACATGACTCTCTGGTCAATGGGTAAGGTCGGCGCGACAGCCCTCATTCTTGAAGCTTTTGCCGCTGTCGAGCCGGGGTGTAAGGATATCGATATGATACGTCAATGGTTGATACTCCAGAAAGAGGCAAAGGACTGGGGCACATCCGTGACCACTTCAGCTGTGATTGCGGCGATATTGTCAACATCCAAGAGCTGGATAGCACCTGCGCAAGGTTCTAAGGTCTATGTCGGCGCTACCGAGGTTGTGCCTGAATCTGTAGAACGTCTTACGGGATATTTCAGAATCCCGTTGGCAGCGGAATCAACCGCATCGGGTGAATTGAAAGTCGTGAAAGATGGCAATACTCCGTCGTGGGGTGCGTTGTACTATCAGTATACCGATTCCATGGCAAATGTCAAGTCTGCTTCATGTGATGCCGTGTCCATTGAGAAGACTATATATAAGGTAGATCAGACTTCGACCGGCGTTAAGACCGTGGCACCTGAGAGCCTTAATGTGGGCGATAAGGTGAAGGTGCAGCTGACCATCAAGGTGGATAGGGATATGGATTATGTGGCTGTGATTGATGACCGTCCCGCATGTTATGAACCTGTGGAACAATTGCCCGAACCTATCGTAGCCGAAGGGATATACTTCTATCGTGAGAACCGTGATTCATCGACACGATTCTTCATCACACACTTGCCAAAGGGGACATATCTGCTGACGTATGACATGTGGGTGAATAATGCCGGAAGCTTTACCTCGGGCATCGCCACAATTCAGAGTCAGTATGCCCCGCAGATGTCAGCACATTCTTCCGGAAACGTTGTTTTGGTACAAAAATAGCAGTACAGGGGTCTGTAGCGTGGTATACGTGCGAAATTAGCGATGTGTACCCAATGTGGGGACTTTTACGTTTTTTAATATTTGTAAGGCGGGATTCATTTTGAATCTCGCCTTTTTAGATGTAACTTTGCATTAGACGAAACTTGATAATGCATCTTTATGCTAACAATCAATTCGTTATCACAAATCAATAGTAACACCCTCTCTGCATTCCTTCATGAAACAGATTCTTGTAGGACTTATTATCGCATTTTGTGCGCCGATGGCTCATTCAATGCCTGATGAACTTCCCGCATCAAACGGGGAGCTCCTTGAGTTGCTTGATGGTGAGATAGAAAAACGTGGCAAATATGAAAAGGAGCATCGCATAAAAATAGATTCGATAAGGATGAATATAGCCATGACAACTGATAGTGTTAAATTGTTAAAGCTCTATCAGAATCTTGGCAATGCCTTCCACGAACTAAATGCCGATTCGGCAGTGATATACTTTACAAAAGGTCTTGAAATAGCAAAGGCTACAGGCGATTCCACCTCAGTGCAGCGATTGTTCATATTGCGGGCAAGGGAATTCCGCAAACTCGGTGCAGCCCATGAAGGTATAAAAGACCTTGAACATGTGAAAAGCAACGGACTCAAAGCTGAAAATTTGGATCTTTATTATGACGTCGGGCGAGAGATCAGTTTCTCGATGTCATCGCTATACCCGTATACGGAAGCTACCAGCAGTTATCTGAAACGAGGACTTGATTTCGCCCATAAGGAAATTGAGGTTCTGCAACCCGGCTCGTTGCGCTATATGTTGTGTCAGGCTCTTATCCATTTAGGGGAGGGCGACAGCGCTCTCGGTGTGGCTGTGCTGAATGATATTTTGGAAAATGCCTCATTGAAGGATCACGAGTATCCCTTGGCTGCGACTCTTTTGGGCGAGCATTACGCCGAGCGAGGCGACAAAGAGAGTGCTATATATTATTTTGCGTTAGGTGCGCTTTCAGATATATATAGGGCAAACATGCATGGCACGGCACTGTTGCGTCTCGGTGAGATACTTTATTCGGAGGATGACACGGTGCGAGCCCACAATTATCTCTCCGTGGCTCTTGAAAATGCCCTCAGGGCTAACGCAAAGATGAATGCCACCATGATTTCCGGGGCATTGATGCCTGTGTCTAATGATATCCAGCAATATAATAACCGCAGGGTGCTGATGCTCGGCTTCCTCCTTATCTGCTTGGTTGTGGCTTTCGTGGTGATAGTGAAAATGTACTTTTCCAAGAGGAGAGAGATGGCAGTGGTGCAAAATGTGCGCTTCGCATTGGCTGAGGCTAACAGATCGAAGGAGACCTATATGTCGCAGTTTATGAATCTTTGCTCTTCATATATGGAAAGTCTGGAGGACTTTAACCGCATGTGTCGCCGCAAAATCACAGCCGGTCAGTCAGAGGATCTGTTACAGTTCATAAAGGCTGGCAAGGTTATGGATGATCAGCGTAAAAAGTTCTATGACATATTTGACGATTCATTCCTGCATATATACCCGACATTTGTCAATGATGTGAACGAGTTGTTGACCCCTGAAAAGCGTGTGTCGGTATCCGCTCCCAACGTGCTTACCACGGAACTACGAATACTCGCATTCATGCGTCTCGGTGTGGAGGACACATCGCAAGTGGCTCGTTTCCTCGGACTGTCACTAAATACGATATATACCTATCGAAACAAGATGCGTACCCGTGCCATAAATCGTGACACTTTTGAGGAAATGGTGATGAAAATCGGCGCAATTGAATGACGAACCAATACATATTTGTTACATTTGATATAATTTCTGTTTAGATTTATTACAAACCGTATGTATGTTAAAACGCTATGCCTTAAAGGTGTAGCGTTTATATTTTGTTTAGATAATTTATATTATGCCTTTTGAGTGTTGTGAAAAAATGAAAAACGTCCTAATTTTGTGTTATATAAATAGAAGAGATATTAATTCGGTTAATAATTACACTAATAGGAACAATTATTTTAAATGATATATTAAGGTAAGAAAGATTTGTTTTTGTTAGATTGAAAAATTTTACTACGTTAGATTCTGTGTGGAGCGGTCCTCGTGATGAGGGCGGCTCTTTTTGTGTGTTTATGCGTATGAATCATTGTGTTTTGAATCGCTCTTTACCGCTATTTTTTTGCTTTGCATTTCCATATTTTGATTTAGATAAAAATAGCAGAACGTGTTTTGTAATGTTTTGATTGTTAGGTCGGTGCCTTAAATATAATTGAGATTACCTTTAGATTACAATTGAAATCTGCTCAATCAGTGAGGAATCTGTCGTAACTTTGCCATGTGTAAAATTTTAATCAGTTAATGGATTTGCATCTAAGTACATGACAAAAATTTGAAGACATCGAATTTCGGCTTGTAGAGCGGTC
>ERZ777305.795-NODE-795-length-46990-cov-4.460360_pt1 | contig 46990 bp, 41 predicted proteins | sample MGYA00374965_ERZ777305 | MGnify/ENA primary metagenome ERZ777305 (study PRJEB29328, sample SAMD00013331) | mouse gut metagenome | study: EMG produced TPA metagenomics assembly of the Metagenome analysis of fecal microbiota from mouse which was promoted...
ATCAAAAATAAAAGCATACACTTTTTTTGTGTACACTTTTATATTACAACTTCACAAATAAGGTTTACCTTTTTTAAGCAAACAAAAATTATATTTACTAAAAATTAGATACATGGTAAAATTGTCTTATATAATGAGGAGTGAATGTAATGTTTAAATTTATACGACAATATATATTACATCCAAGAAGTGTTGGGGCAATTGCGCCTAGTGGAAAAAATTTGGCTTTAAAAATGATGGAACCAATTGATTTTAAGACAGCTAAAGTTATAGTTGAATATGGTCCTGGTACAGGATCTTTTACGAGGAAATTAATATGCAAAAAAAAGGATAGTACGGTTTTAGTTCTTATTGAACAAAATAAAGAATTTGTCAAAATATTAGAAAAGGAATTTAAGAATGTAAAAAATTTATTTATAATAAATGATAGTGCCGAAAATGTTTCTAAAATTTTACAAGAACTGGGATATAAACATGCTGATTATGTTGTATCAGGTCTTCCTTTTATATCATTACCGAAAAGTGTTTCTGTAAATATCTTTAATGAGACAAATAAGATATTAGATAAGGGATTATTTATAACATTCCAATATTCGAAAGTGAAGAAGAAATTTTTTGAAGACTATTTTAATTTTCATGATATTTTATTTGTTATGAAGAATGTACCTCCTGCTTATGTCTTTGTTTTAAAAAGAAAGAAATAGATTAAAAATTTAAATGCTATGTGAAAAAAGTAAATCTTTTCCCGGTTTGCTTTTTTTGTTATAATAGCTGTTAGAGAAGTTAATCTTTATTAAAGGAGAAAAAAAGTTGTATGAAACAGGCTGTAAAAAAGGGAATAGTAGTTGGTTTAGGGGTAATCCTTCAATTTGCATTGACACTTTTATTATATCTTTTTTTGATTGAGAAAATTTGGATAGTGGATGTTATTTATGCATTGCTAAGTGTCATAATTGTCGTTGGATTAATAAGAAATAGCAAAAACTATTCTTATACTTTGCCTTGGATTATTATCGTCTTATTATTTCCCTTAGTTGGTACATTACTATTCATTGCGATTGGACAAAACCGACAAAGTAGTAAAATATTAAAGTCAATTGTAGAAAGCGAGAAAAGTAGTAAAAAATATTTAAAACAAGATGAAAATTTAAGAAAAGAAATAAGTGCTAATAGTCGTTTGCGATATATAAGTAATTTTGCAGGTTATCCTATAACTAAGAATAATGAAGTAAAGTATTATCCGTTAGGTGAAAAAATGTTTAAAGATATCCTTAGAGATTTAAAAAAAGCTGAGAAATTTATCTTTTTAGAATTCTTTATTATCAGTCATGGTACGATGTGGGATTCAATTCTTGAAATTCTAAAGAAAAAAGTGCGAGAAGGTGTTGATGTTCGTGTCATATATGATGATGCTGGATGTATTGCTACTTTGGAAAATAAGTATTATAAAAAATTGGAAAGTATGGGGATAAAATGTATTGCCTTTAACAAATTAAATCCGATATCGGGAGTTATTATGAATAATCGCGATCACCGCAAAATTCTCATAATTGATGGGTGTATTGCTTTCTCGGGAGGCGTTAATATCTCTGATGAATACATAAATATCAACAGTCCGTATGGTCATTGGAAAGATACGGGAACGAGAATTGTTGGCGATGCTATCTGGAATTATACCGTTATGTTTTTAACGATGTGGAATTCCTTTAAAAAGAATGATTCTTCATTTTTAAAGTTTAAGTATGATTTTAAAGATGCTATAAAGGAAAATGGCTTTGTTGCTCCCTATGGAGAGACGCCATTAGATAATGAAGAGATTGGCAAAGATATATATTTAAATATCATTAATCAAGCTAACAAGTATCTTTATTTGACAACCCCTTATCTCATTATTGATTCAGATGTTATCAATGCCTTGATATTGGCCTCGAAAAGAGGAGTTGATGTCAAAGTAATTATTCCGGGAATCCCCGATAAAAAAATAACATATAGTTTAACGGAGTCTTATATTGAAATTTTGCATAATGGTGGTGTGGAAATATATAAATATACTCCAGGTTTTGTTCATGCTAAGGTATTTGTCTCAGATGATCATATTGCAACAGTGGGGACATTAAATCTCGATTATCGCAGTTTATATCTTCACTTTGAGTGTGGTCTTTATCTTGAGGACGTAAAATGTATAAAGGATATAAAAAAGGATTTAGATGATACAATTAGCAAAAGTCATAGAGTTACAAAAAAGGAGGCAACGCCGAGTCTTATAAAAGCAATATGGCAAACTATTTTAAGATTGTTTGCTCCTTTATTTTAAACTCTAGAAACCTATTATTGGGAAAGGAGAATAAGGTAAATCAAAAGAAGATTGGTGAGTTTATTGCCATGTGTTGAAAAGAGAAAAACTTAACATAAGCGGAATTAGCTGAAAGGTTGGGAGTAACAGAAAAATTGATAAGCAATTGGGAAAATGGGCGAAATATGCCAGATTTATCACTTTTTAAACCATTATGTGAAGAACTTGATATTACGATAAATGAACTTATGAATGGAGAAAATTTGAGTATAGAAGAAAATCAAGAAAATTTGAATGATGGCATTATAAAGTTAACGGAATATGTCCAATTAAAATCTATGCGCAATGGTTTATTGGGAATGCTAGTATGTTTCTTTATTATGTTTTGTATATCTGTTTATAAAAATATTTCGCCAATGCCACTTGTATGTTTATTGTGCGCTTTTAATTCTTTTACTTATTTGAGTAGATATAAAATCGATAAAAATAATCTAGTAAAGGTGAATCTATTTTTAGATTTGCTTTTTACGTGTTATAATAAGTCTATTAAGTGTGTGGTTTAATGGAGGTGAGACCAATGCGTACAATCTTTAAATAAGTCAGGCGTAAACTTTAATTATGCCAGAAAGTAGGAGGCATAATATGTTAGAAGTAAAAAATGTAGATATTTTGATATCTACACATTATTTAATTGAAGATTTATCTTTTACCTTAAGAAGCGGCGATAAACTTGCCATAATTGGGGAAGAGGGAAATGGAAAATCGACACTGCTAAAGTCGATTTTAGGCAGGTGTGACTATGCGACACTTAGGGGAAGTGTTGATTTTAAAGGGAATAAAGTTGGCTATTTAGAGCAATCTTTGAATACTGAAGATTTAGAGATTAAAGTATATGAATATTTATTTAAAAGTGATGATGATTACTATAACAAAGTCAATAGGCTATATAAATATTTAGATAAACTAGGTATTGGAGATGAATTGTTAGAGCAAGTCATGAAATCCCTATCTGGGGGCGAGAGAGTAAAGATTGGTATTTTAAAACTTTTATTAGAAGAAAATGATATATATTTTTTAGATGAACCAACTAATGATTTAGATATCAATACTCTTAAGTGGTTGGAAAAATTTATCAAGGAAACATCAAAACCGATTATTTATGTATCGCATGATGAAACTCTTTTAGCTAATACAGCCAACATGATTTTACATATTGAACAGATTAAGAAAAAACAAGAATGCAGACATACTTTAGCAAAAGTGGGCTACGATGAATATGTGGAAAAACGCCTTAATGCTATAAAAAAACAAACCCAGATAGCTATATCAGAAAAACGCGAATTTAATAAAAAAGAAAAACGCCTAAGGGAAATCATGCAATCTGTTGAACATGAGCAAAATACGATAAGTAGATCAGATCCTCATGGAGCTCGTCTTTTAAAAAAGAAAATGAAATCTCTTAAAGCTCAAGAACATAGGTTAGAAAATAATGCTTTAACTGAATTACCAACAGTTGAGGAGAGCATTTATTTTAATTTTGAAGAAGTAAATGTTCCGAAAAATAAAGAGATTATAAAACTTAATATTCCCGAATTAAAAGTAGATGGAAAAATCTTATCTCATAATATTAGGTTAGATGTTATTGGCAATACACATCTATGCATGATTGGCAATAATGGTGTGGGAAAGTCGACATTGATAAAAATAATTTATAATGAACTAAAGACGCGAAAGGATATTGTCATAGGTTATATGCCCCAGGACTATGAAGATATTTTGAATAATTATACTTATGTCTTAGATTTTTTGGCGGATAAAAATAAGGAAAATATAACTCATGCTAGAATGTATTTGGGCAATATGAATTTTACTCGCGAAGAAATGACAGGAAAAATCGAATATTTAAGTAATGGGACAAAGGCTAAACTATTTTTAATAAAACTTGTACTTGAAAATTGTAATGTTCTAATTTTAGACGAGCCGACAAGGAATGTTAGCCCCTTATCTAATCCAGTTATAAGATCAGTTTTAGCCAATTTTAAGGGGACAATTATCAGTGTTTCTCACGACCGTAAATATCTTAAGGAGGTAATTAATGAATTATACGAACTTACGGAAGATGGTTTAATTAAAATTAATTATCTAGATTAATAGTAATTAAGATGATAAAATAAATTTAGGAGTGAATATTTATGAAGTATGTATTGAATTTTTTTGGCAGTCTTATCTGTGTAATCTTAAGTTGGTGTGTGGCGATTTTTTTAATAACTTTGACGATGATGAACAGTACAGAATTTTTACTTAAAGAGGATCTAGTTAAACAATTAGTTATCGATGTGGATATTGCCAATCTCGTTGGAGAGGATTCTTTTAAAGAGATAAATGATCTATTAGAAGATAGTGGTATTCCTAAGGAGTATGTTAATCAAGTAATTGAGAATAAGGAAATAAAAGAGTATTTTGGCGAATATGCATCGGATGCTGTTAATTATGTTTTGTATCAGGAAAAAATTCCAACAATTGAGGAGAAGGAATTAACAGATATGCTTATTAAGAGCTTTGATAAAGTGGTAGAAGAAGTTAATAATACGGATAAAAAAATAAGTGATCAAGATATTAAAAAGGTTCATAGTACGATAAATAAATATGTACCTAAAATAATAAAAGAGATTCCAAATGCGCAAGAACTTATTGACGAAGAATTAAAAGATAATGCTGAATATCAAAATACAAGAAAGGAAATCGAAAAAATTACGGAAGTTATTGATAATGTGAAGAAGGCATATGAATATAAATATGTCCTCGTAATATTAGCGGTAGTTGGATTAGCCTTGATGCTATTGATTAAATTTAAATCATCAAAACTATTTAATTGGCTACGCTCACCATTCTTTACAGCAGGATTGATATTTGTATTATTAATTGTAGAAGCAACAACTCTTATGAAACATTTCTTTCCATCACAGCTTTCTTTCCTAAGAGTATTTATCGATAACAATTTAAATCAATTAACTTCAATTTGGAAAAGAGATGCAATTATCTATTTTAGTATTTTTGTAGTCTTAGTTGCCTTAAAAATAGTTTTATCTATTATTAAAAACAAGAGGGAAAATGAAATTTTTGAACTAAATGAAAAAAATGATGATACTAATATAGAAATGGATTCTGAAGAAGATAAGGAAGAGGAAAAAATCTCTAAGTAAAAAAGGGAAAATTTTTATGGGCAATATGATTAAGTCTATTGGGGAATAGGAAACAAGCTAAGAGCTTGTTTTTTTCTCGGGAAAATCTGTCAAAAAGTGTCAATTATGTTACTTGCATTGGTTGGCATTTGTAGAAGATGATATAATGATGGTGAATGGAAGTCGTAGTATGAAAAAGTATAAAAAACATCACTTAAAATTAACTCTTTTTGGAAAAATATTTTTTAGTTTTCTTATGATTGCTCTAGTAGCGCCGTTTACCATATTGATAAATACAAAGAATCAGTTTTATGAAAAAGAAGAAAATGAAAAATATACGATTGAAATTGAATATCCCAAATTAAAAAACGAGAATGTTGTAAAATTAACTAAGGAATATATTGACGAAAAAAAACAAGAATTCATAAATGAGATTGAAGGTTTGGATAATTCAGAAAACTTTCAATATGATTTTAAAACATCATATGAAATCAATGAAGATGATTCACAAGTGGGTGTGCATTTGACAATTTTTGAGTACACTGGAGGTGCACATTATATAAGAGAAGATAAGTCATATTACTATGATAAGGCATATGCCCAACTCATTGATATAACCGATTTTTTGGAGGAAGAAGATAGCTTAGATAAATTGTCTAATCTCGCTTATTATTATGTAATGCAATATAGTAGAGATAACAATTTAGGCTTTGATAGTGAGATGGTTAAACTTGGGCTAGGAAATGATCCCATAAATTTTGAACATTTCAAATTTACCGATAAAGGATTGGAACTTCTATTTCCACCATATCAAGTGGCAAGCTATGCTGCAGGAGAGGTAAATATTACTGTTCCCTATGATGAATTAGTAGGAGTAATAAAAAAAGAGTATTTAAAAAATATTAGTATTAATGATAAGGAAAATCAAATTACAAAAAGAAATTTAAAAGAATTTAGCAATAAGAAACTAATCGCGTTCACTTTTGATGATGGACCAAGTTTTAATACTAATAAATTACTAGATAATTTAGATAAATATGATGCTCGTGTTACTTTCTTTGTTTTAGGCAGCCGAGTTAATCAATATTCGAAGACTCTTAAAAAAGCCCATGAAATGGGAAATCTAATTGCGAGTCATACTTATAATCATAAAAACCTATTTAAACTTGATAAGTTTCAGATTACTAGTGAGATAAGGGATACCAATGATGCTATAAAGAAAGTTATTGGACGAGATACATTTTATTTAAGACCGCCATATGGCAATATCAATTCTGATATTAAAAAGCTTGCCAATATGTATACCATTCTTTGGGATTTAGATACTGAAGATTGGAAATATAAGGATAAGATGCGAATATCTAATTATATCGTTGAAAATGCTCATGATGGGGCGATTGTCTTACTTCATGATCTATATGAGACTTCGGTCGATGGAGCATTAGATGCGATGGAAAGATTAAAGAAGCAAGGATACGCTTTTGTTACAATTGAAGAGATGGCCTTGATTAAGAATATTGATTTAGATAGGGAAAAAAGTTATCACAGTTTTAGTAACTAGAAAAAACATTGCCAAATAAGGATAGCATGATATAATTTATTTATGATGAATATTTATTAGTTAAGTAGAAAGTAGCATAAGTATTATGAAAAAAAAATGGACTTTATTAGGATCTTTAATTACGATAATGGCATTAACTGTTTTGGGTGTAATTTCCATCTCAAGTAACAAGAAAGAGGAAATTTTTGTTAAAGATTTGTCCTTTTATACGAAAAGGGCAACTATTATAAGAGAGGATATCTCATCTATAAAGGATGAAAAATGCAAGAGCAGTTTAGATGCTATGTTGACTCGCATTAATGAAACACATTTCACGAAAAATATTACAATTGAAGAATACTATAATGCCTATTACAAGGATGATAAACCATTTATAAACTTTTATGAAGATGTCGTTACATCTTGTGCTTTAGATGGTAATTTAGATGAAATATATGTTTTGGTATTATCGGCATCTAATTATCCAAACGAGATAAAAAAACGCTATCTATTGAGTCATGAATTTGTAATTAAAGATAGAGATTCGAGGAGAGAGTTATACAAAAGTACTGATGAAATAGGAACTTATACAACTAAAGCTTTGGAATTGCAAATTATCAATGATCTTATAAAAGTGGTGAAGAAGAAATGAAAAGAATAATGCCAATATTTTATATATTAAACGTTTTATGTGGCTTTTTAACCATTATCAATTATGAAATTTTTTACAAGTATAGTGATGTTTCAATTATTATTGTCATAGGTTTTTTACTTTTTTATATTGCATCTTTATTTATCTATTTTAAAAACAAGAGAGATGTTAGTACATTGGATATAGTTATAACTTCTATATATATTCTGTTTGCTGGAAGTATTTTACTATTTAGTATTTTTTATCAGAATAACAATGGTGAAAATTATAATATGATGTATTTTACTAAGTTTCTTCTTGCTCCTCATTTGACATATATCATATTCAATTTAATAAAAGAAAAATAACTCATCAATCATCTTGATGAGTTTTTCTGTTAAATAAGTATAGCAAACTTGAACATATTAATAATATAAAAAAGGTATATTTATATGTTGTTATAATGTATTCATAAAATTTATTTAAATAGGATACGATAAATAGTAGTAAAATAATGATAGTAAAAGTAATTTTCTCGTTATTGATACTTTTCTTTATCGTATTTCCGCAACTGACTAAGAATATTAAAACATCAAAGATCCAAATAAATGATATGAAATTTTCTAGGTTAGCTAAGGTTTCAAAGAAGGTAACTTCTTTTAAGATAATATACTCGGGATATCTATATGTTTCAATCAAGTATGGTCCTAGCATTCCATAAGTTAAAAAGAATAAAAGCCCCATCGTAATAGAAGATACAATGTAAGTTTTTATTAAGCTCGTATCAGAAAATTTTTTATGTCTCGTAATCATCGTTGGAACTGTGGAAAATAGAGCATATTCAAGAGAGGCGAATAGGACATTTTTAAGGGGAGTGTTGGTATAACTAAAATTAATAAAATCAACGGAATGTATTAGGGATAGAAACATTGCCATAAAGAGAAAAACATTGATTACAATTAGAATGCTTGATATGCGAAATAAGACGATTTCCTTTTTTGACAATATATAGATAATTAATAGTATTAAGGGAATTCCTATGAAAAATTTTGGCGTTTCAGTTAAATACATTGTCGCAATCATATTCAATAAGAAAGTCAGACCAATGGCAAAGAAAATTGATGCAATTAAAGTATTTATTACCTTATTTTTTAAATCTAAATGAATAAATTTTAAAATCAAAATTCCCAAAATAGTTCCTAGTATTAAGGCAAGCCAAAATAATTCTTTGGCATCTATAAGAATTTTAGAAAGACCAACTCCCAAGAATAAGGAACGCATATTAAAATAGTTTAGTATATTATATTCTTTTTTCATTTTAAAATAAGTCCTTTCTTATTAATGTGTGTTTCAACATTTATGACGTATTCATAATCTGTCCATTTTTTATTAAGATTGTGTCTTTTGTTGTATATAAGACGATTAAATCCCATAATATCGGCTTTATAATTTTGTAATTCTTGAATAAAGGTTTGACTGGAATTTTGAATATTTTTGTTAATAATTTCTTGGAGTTTTTCAATATTTTTTACTTCAGTAGTATCGATGCTGCAGTTAAATTCGGCTATACTAGCTTCAATATCGACATCTATTTCGATTTTATCTTTGATTCTAATCTTTGTTTCAACATTGTTGGTATTTATTTCAAAAAAGTTCTCATTTTCTGGACATTTTCCTTTGAAGTAGGATTCTCCTATGTTGTTTAAAATGCGATAAATTTCAATATCATCAATTCCCATTTCTTTTGTAGTTTTAAAATTGCTAAAGGGCATCATGCTTTTAACACTTAGATCACTTTCGATAATTGGCAAAACCAAATCGAGTTTATCATCAACGAGAGTTTTAGAAAGTTCGAAAAATGTACTTGATTTATTTCTCTTTAAAATATCATTGAGCTTTTTTCCGGTATCTTCCTTTTCATCGAAAATGTCTTTTTCTTTTGCTAAGACAATATAAAATGTATTATTAACTTGAGGGTTTCTCATCAAATATATAAGTATTTCTTGTATATTAACATTTTCTGTAACAAGTACAGTATTTAGATGGTAGTAGGAAAGTAACTTACCAGAACTTCGCAAAGCAGTATCTAAAGCTTCTGAGATAGTTGATCCTTCACCTTTAAACAGTTGAGGCTTTTCTTCTTCAATTACTTCAATAGTTAAATTATATTTTCCGTCGATATAGTCAAAGAGAATTGATGAGGTAATTCCTAAAGTCTCTAATTCGTGGTAATTATAGCATCCAGTTAATAGAGTGATAGTTATAAACAATATAATAATTTTTTTCATGCTTCCCCCTTATAGGTGTTTTTACTCAACATTTTACTTCGCTTTTTGTTGCGCATTTTTATAAGTGTTTCTTTGATGTAGGATTTATCAAGTGGCGCAATTGGGAACAAATAAGGTTTGCCAAAGGTTTCATAACTAGCTAAATTAGTTAAAAAGAATATAAATGTCAATCCAACTCCATAAAGTCCGTAGAAGCAAGCGGCAAGTAAAAATAGAAAGCGCCACATTCTTATTGCGTTCATAATCTCTAAATCAGTAAATATCATACTGGAGATAAATGTTAGAGCAACAACGATAATCATTATGGGAGAAACAATTCCCGCACTTACTGCAGCTTCCCCTAAGACCAATCCTCCAAGAATAGAAATAGCGGATCCATATTTGGATGGAAAGCGGATGTCACTCTCTCTTAAAATTTCGCATGTTATTAGAGTAATGATACATTCGACTATGGAGGGAAAGGGAACTCCCGTTCGTTGATTTTGAAAATTTAAAAGTAAATTTGTGGGAATAGTTTCTTGATTAAAAGTCATTATGGAAATATATATGGCAGGAGTAATCAAAGATAAAAAGAAACAGAAAAAACGCAAGATTTTCAAAAAATTGACATTAATACTTTTGGTATAATCATCACTTATGGGATTTATAAAATCAGCTAAAAAGGTGGGAATAATTAAGGCATAAGGAGAAGTATCCATTAGAATAATTATTTTGCCAATAAGAAGAGATTTGCTAATGACGTCAGGTCTTTCTGTAATGCGAAATGCAGCAAAGACATTTTCATCATCCTTATGTAAAAATTGTTTTAATTCGCCAATATCATTGATGCCATCAATAACAATATTATTGAGTTTTTGTCTTACCTTTAGAACTAAGTCTTTCTCGACAATATTGTCGATATATAGAATATTGACCATTGTCTTAGAAAATCTTCCTATATTAAAGGTTTCATCTTTTAAATGCTCAGATTTTATTCTTCTCTTTATTAAACCTAAATTAGTTTGAAAATTTTCGTTTAAGGAGTCTTTAGCGCCATATAAAGTCGGTTCAGTACTAGGAGTTTCAATGGATCTTGTCAATTCTCCCTTAGTTTCGATGGCTATTATTTGTTCTTTGTTGATAATAATTGTAAAACCGGTTTCTAAAAATAATTTTAATTCATCATAAGATGAAATATTTTTTATATTGGGGCTGGGAATCAGTTTTTTTATATCTTTGGGGATACGGTAGACATTTGTAAATTTTAATATGTATTCATTTATCTTATCTTGACTTACTAATGTTTCTAAATAAATAACGTGAATGCTTTTGATGTCTTTTATGACTAAATCTGACACTTTTTGATAATCTTTTTTTATGTTTTCTAAGATTGACATATTATCACCAATAATATTATGTTCAAAAAGCGCGGTATTTATTTACTTTTGACAATAATTTTCTTATAATTATTTTAGGTGATAATATGAAAAAATTATTAGAAAATAGATTTGTTCAGATTGGCGCTACCGCTTTTTGTGTAATTGCAGCTTGTATCATTTTCTATTTTTGCATTGGAAGTATACCAATAGTTGTTAAATGTCTAGGGGCATTAATGAATATATTAATGCCGTTGATTTTTGGATTAGTTTTGGCTTATATCATGCATCCGATTGTCAATCTCTTCGATAAGAAGGTATTAACAAAGGTAGAAAATAAGAATGTGAGAAGAAATCTCAGTATCTTTTTTACAATAGTTATTATTCTTGGAGTTTTGGCGGGCTTAATAAGTGTTGTAATACCTCAGTTATTAGAGAGTATTCAGTCTCTTATAATCAATGCGCCATCATATTTTAAAGATTTGGAGAATGTGATTATTAATTGGCTAAATAATCCAACTAATGAATCATCGATTGTCGAAAATTACGATACTATAGCTAATTATATTATTAATGCTTTAAATAATGTCGCTGCTCCTATGGCGGATTCCGCAATTGGCAAATTGAGTAGTGGAGTATTTGGCATATTTAGTTTTGTCTTTAATTTAGCCATAGGTTTGGTATTTGCCGTTTATATTTTAGCTAATACTTCGAATTTTGCAGCAGGAATGCGCAAGACGCTTTATTCTATTTTTGATGTAGATAAAGTAAATTCTTTTATCGATGAAGTTAAACACATTAATAAAATATTTGTCAATTTTATGATTGGGAAAATATGTGATTCATCGATAGTTGCCTGTGTTACTTTCTTGTTTTTAGTAATATTTAAATTTCCCTATGCATTGTTAATTGCGGTTATTATTGGTTTAACTGATTTAATTCCTTATTTTGGACCTTATATTGGAACTGTTCCATCGGCACTATTGATATGTTTAGTAAGTCCTGTTAAAGCAATAACTTTTGTCTTATTTATAATAGTTTTACAGCAAATTGATGGCAATTTAATAACGCCACATATTCAAAAACAAGCCACGGGATTGCCAAGTTTCTGGGTTTTATTTGCCATTACTCTATTTGGTGGATTATTTGGTGTAATTGGTCTGTTGATTGGTGTTCCATGCTTTACAATTATCTATGAATTAGTAACAGAATTGATTAAAAAACTGTTGAAAAAGAAGAATTTGCCAGAGGAAACGGAATATTATATGATGATTGAGGGATTAGAACCGAAAGTAATAAAAGCTAAAAAAGTACTAGAAAAGTAATTCTTAGTGCTTTTTTTCTTGGAAATACTATGTTTTTTTTATGAACTTTGTTATAATGATGTTAGGGTGGAAATATGGAGAGCATATTTAATTTATTATTAAGTGATTTAGTTGAATATTTCATCTCAATTAATGAAAAACCGTTTAAGGCTAAACAGATTTTTGATTGGCTTTATAAAAAGCGCGTTTATGCTTTTAAAGAGATGAGCAATATCAGTAAAAGCTTAGCTGATAAATTAATTGCAAATTTTAGTATAGATATGCTAATCATGAAACGCAAACAGACAAGTAAATTAACCAATAAGTATCTATTTGAACTTGAAGATGGTAATCTAATTGAGGCTGTATTGATGCGACATGATTATGGAAATTCCATCTGTGTATCAAGTCAAGTTGGCTGTAATATGGGATGCTCTTTTTGCGAAAGCGGAAGATTAAAAAAGGTTCGCGACTTAGAGGCAGGAGAAATCGTTAGGCAAATACTCATGATTGAAGAGGATATTAAGGAACGTATTAGTTCGGTAGTCATTATGGGTATAGGAGAGCCGTTTGATAATTACGATAATATTATGAAGTTTATTCGCATTATCAATGATCCATTGGGTATTGCCATTGGTGCTCGTCACATAACGGTATCGACAAGCGGTATAATTCCCCGTATTTATGATTATGCAAATGAAGAAATTCAGACCAATTTGGCAATTAGTTTACATGCCCCTAATAATGACTTGCGAAGTAGAATCATGCAAGTTAACAAAGCATATAAGATTGAAGAGTTGATCATAGCTATCAGAGAATATATTGCTAAGACTAATAGGAGAGTAACTATTGAATATGTCATGTTAAAGGGTGTTAACGATTCGCTTCGGAATGCTTTAGAGTTGGCAAACTTAATAGAGGGGTTAAATGTCTATGTCAATTTGATACCTTATAATGAGACCAGTCATATAAAATATAAAAAAAGTAGTAATGAAGCTATAATGGCTTTTTATGATAAATTAAAAAAATGTGGAATTAATGTAACTGTACGCAAGGAATTTGGTGGTAAAATAGATGCTGCTTGTGGGCAGTTAAGAGCTAGTGAGGTGGAAAAATGAAATCGTTTTATATAACAGATTCAGGAAGAGTAAGAAGTCACAATGAAGATTCAGTAACTATTGTTAAAAATGCGGCATCAGAACATTTGATGATTGTTGCCGATGGAATGGGAGGACACAGAGCAGGTGAGGTGGCATCATCTATGGTGGTAACACAAATCGGTTCACGCTTCCAATCTTTATCGACTATTGGAACAAAGAAGGATGCCATTAGTTGGTTAAAAGAGAATATTAATGAGATAAATTCAAGTATCATTAAATATAGCGATGAGCATCCAGAGGCAATGGGACTTGGAACAACTTGTGTAATGGCCTTACTAACGAAGGAATTTTTAATGTTTGTCAATATTGGAGATTCTAGTGGTTTCGTCTTTAAAAATGGCAAATTACAAAAGATAACTAAAGATCATACTTTAGTTAACTTCTTGGTTGAAACAGGAGATTTATCGGAAAGTGAAGCAATTAATCATCCTAAAAAGAATGTCTTAATGAAGGCTTTAGGAGCAGCAGATCAATGTGAACTTGATATTTTTGAAGTTGAAACAGATGTCGATGCCATTATGTTATGCAGTGATGGTTTAACAAATATGTTAACTAAAGAACAAATTGAAAAAGTGTTAAACGAAGAAGAAATATCAATCGAAGATAAATTAATTAAGCTTATAAAAAAATGCAACGTTAGAGGTGGACAAGATAATATTTCAATAGCTTACTTAGTAAAGGATAAAGTAGTTAGGGAAAGTGGTGACGAAGAATGATAATGAAAGGTCAAAAAATAAATGACCGTTATCAAATCATTAAAACTATTGGCGAAGGCGGAATGGCTAATGTGTATCTTGCATACGATACTATTTTAGATAGAGATGTTGCTGTCAAAGTTTTGCGTGGAGATTTGGCAACTGATGAAAAGTTTGTCAGACGCTTTCAAAGAGAAGCATTATCTGCATCGAGTTTATCACATCCAAATATTGTTGAAGTTTATGACGTTGGGGAAGATAACGGATCTTATTATATCGTAATGGAATATATTGAGGGAAAGCATTTAAAACAACTATTAAAAAGACGCGGAAGTCTAACACTAACGGAAGTTGTAGATATTATGCTTCAAGTAACTGATGGTATGAGTGCCGCTCATGATTCTTACATCATTCACCGCGATATTAAGCCTCAGAATATCATGATTTTAGAAAATGGATTAATAAAAATCACGGATTTTGGTATTGCTATGGCTTTAAATTCTACCCAGTTAACACAGACAAATTCAGTAATGGGGTCAGTACACTATTTGCCACCAGAACAAGCTAGTGGCAAAGGGGCAACTATTCAAAGTGATGTATACTCAATGGGAATTTTAATGTATGAGTTGCTAACGGGAACACTTCCATTTAGAGGAGATAATGCTGTTGAAATTGCCTTAAAACACATTAAAGAACCCTTTCCAAGTATTAGGGAAAAACTTCCAAGTATACCTCAATCAATAGAAAATATTATCATGCGAGCTACAGCAAAAAATGTTAAAAATAGGTATACTGATGCTAAAGAAATGCATGACGATTTAAAGACGGCTCTAACTGATGCCCGTGCCACAGAGCCAAGATATACTTTTAAATATGCGGAAGAAGAGGGCGAAAATAAGAGAAGACCTGTGGAACCAACTAAGAAGGTTGAGGTAAAGGAAATTAAAGAGACGAAAGAAGAAGTAGTTGTTCCTGAAAAGAAGAAAAAAGAGGAAAAGAAATCAGCTAAAATAGAGGAAAAAGAAATGAAGAAGAAGGAAAACAAGATATTGCTTATTTTATCGATTATTTTTGTGGGATTAGTAGTAATTGTTACAACGCTTGTCTTCTTGATTCCTAAATTTACGGAAGTTAAAGAGGTCAAAATACCAGATACAATAATAAATATGAGTGTCGTGGATGCTGAAAGAGAATTAGAAAAAATGGGCTTAACAGTGGCTAGTGAAACAAAGGATATCGCATCAAGTGATATTGTCAGTGGAAATGTCGTTAGAACAAGTCCTTCGATTGGAAGAACAGTTAAAAAGGGTACGGAAATAACACTTTATGTATCAACGGGAGAAAATGGATATATCGTTGAGGATTTAAAGGGCAAGAATGTCGATGAAGTAAAAGCTGTTTTAGAGAAAATGTATAACTTGCTTGTTATAATTAAAAAGGAAGAGGCTGGTGTTGATGCCGTAGCAAACACGATTGTTAAATCAGAACCAGAGGCAGGTGCACGTCTAACAGAGGGACAACAGATTATCCTTTATGTTCCAGATATGACGACTGTTTATCCAGATTTCACTAAGGGTAAGTATACTTTGAAAGAAATAGAGGCATGGTGTGAAAAATACGGCGTTGAATTGTTGCCAATCTATCAAGAAACTGATGAATATAAAGTTGGAACTATATACGATCAAAGTCAAAAGGCTGGAACACCTGTCGTTAAAAATTCATCTTTAACTATATATATTGCCGATGAATATGTCGATGATACAGGTCAAGATTTAGACATTGATCCAGGAGAATAATATGCAGGGACGAATTATTCGCATAATTAGTAATTTATATACCGTTGAAAGTGAAAATGAAGTTTATGAATGTCGTGCTAGAGGGTTATTTCGCACTAAAGAAATAACTCCTTTAGTGGGAGACATTGTCGAATTTAATGATGAAAATTATATATTAAGTATTAATTCTAGAAAAAATGAACTTAATAGACCCATGATTGCTAACATCGATTCGGCGATAATTGTGACGACATGTACAAGACCGGATTTTTCTCCTTTTTTATTAGATAAAATGTTGGTAAATATAACCTTAAATAATATCGATCCTATCATATGTTTTTCCAAGTATGATTTATTAGAAGAACAGGAGCAAAGGGAATTTGATAAATTAGTAGAATATTACAATAGCATTGGAATAAAAACACTAGTTAATCATGATATTAAAACCTTGGAAAAATATATAAGTGGAGGTACAGTTGTTTTGACAGGGCAAACGGGGGCAGGTAAGTCAACTCTTCTCAATGCTCTAGATTCGACACTTAATCTAGCAACAGATGATATAAGTGAGGCTTTAGGACGAGGGAAACATACAACTAGGCATGTAGAACTTTTTAAAGTAAAAGATTATTATATTGCTGATACTCCGGGTTTTTCAGCCTTAGATGTTATCGATGATATATCTAATATTCGCTTCGCCTTTCCCGAATTTGCCAATGATGAATGCAAGTTTCGCGATTGTCTACACAAAGGAGAAAAGGGCTGCCGAGTAGTTGAACAAGTTAATAATGGAGAAATATTGAAGTCACGCTATGATAGTTATAGGAAGATGGTGGAAAAGTGAAAGTATCAGTAACATTCTTAAAGTATAAAGAAAATTTAAAAAAAGTAATAGATGAGTTGGAAGAAACTAATGCCGAATTTTTACATGTCGATGTCATGGATGGAAAGTTTGTTCCACCAGTTGTTCTAACTGTTCCAGAGATTAAAGAGCATCTAATGCATACTAAAAAACCCTTAGATGTCCATTTAATGGTCGAAGAACCAAAAGAATATATAGATTTATTTGCGAATTGTCATACGGAATTTATTACTATTCATGCGGAACTTAATCAAGACATTCGCTTCTTGATAGATTACATTCATTCTAAAGGTATTAAAGCGGGAATTGCCATAAAATCCGAAACGACTATTGAAAGTATTAAAGCGTATTTGGAAGTAGTAGATTATGTTTTAATAATGGGAATTATTCCGGGATATGGTGGACAGAAGATGATTCCGGAAACAGTATCCAAGATTCACGAGTTAAAAATGCTAAGGGATGAAAATAAGTATCACTATGTTATATCCTTTGATGGAGGCATAAATAAAGAAACAAGACCATTGCTCGATGAATTGGATATTATGGCTGTTGGCTCGTTTATAACAATGAGCGATGACATGCAAGAGAGCATCAATATCATAAGATAGGTAAGCCTATCTTTTTTTATGGAGTACAGCATGTAGTAACAACATTTAAGAACTTATAAAAAATTATTGAAAAAACACTATACTTTTAGGATAAGAGTATGGTAAGATTTTCTTGTGATTATATATGCAATATGAAGTAGTATTAAACTTATTATTTATTTTTATCTTATATTCTTTTTTAGGGTGGTTGTTAGAAGTTATAACGGTCATCGTAAAAAAAGGGGAGTTTGTAAATCGTGGCGTAACAAATGGACCAGTGTGTACTATTTATGGTCTTGCAGCTCTTATCATAACAATTGTAACTAATAGCACTCCATCTTTATTAGCCATATTTATTTCGGGAATTGTCTATGGATCAGCCATTGAGCTAATAGCTGGAAAACTTTTAGAACGTGTTAATAAAAATAAATGGTGGGATTATTCAAATAAAAAATTAAATTTAGATGGCTATATATGTTTAAGATATTCTCTTATATGGGGGCTCTTATCAATTATCTTGGTTAAAATAGCTAATCCACTATTTTTATTCTTGTTTAATAGCATTTCTCTTTTCTTAAGAGGGTTAATAGTATTTATTTTATTAGGAATTATTATTGTCGATTTTATAACATCATTCGTGACTTTAAAGAGTTTAAAGGAAAATAAAATAGAAGATGTAACAAATCGCTTTGGCAATGCTATTTTAAAACATGTTTTAAAGAGATTAGAGAAGGCTTATCCCAATTTACAAAGTAGCAAAAAGGTGCCAAAGAAACGCGATGATAAAAAATTTGCCAAGGGAACGAGTTTTTATAAATTATTTTTAGTATTTATAATAGGTGGTACCATTGGTGATATTGTAGAAGTAATTTATTGTTATTTTTCAATGGGGTATTTTATGTCCCGAAGTTCTGTTGTATGGGGAGAGTTTTCAATTGTATGGGGCTTTGCCTTTGCTTTAGCAACGCTTTTACTATCCCGCTATCAAAATCGCAGTAATACTTATTTATTCTTTTTTGGCTCTATTATGGGTGGATCTTTTGAATATATCTGCAGCGTTTTTACGGAATTTTTCTTTGGTACAGTTTTTTGGGATTATTCAAAGATTCCATTTAATGTCAATGGAAGAATTAATTTACTATTCTGTTTCTTTTGGGGTTTTGCAACAGTTATATTTATTAAATTAGTTTATCCCTTTTTATCTAAATTAATCGAATCTATACCCAAAAAAGGAGGTACTATAGTTACGAATGTTTTAGTAGTTTTTGTCGCTCTGGATTTGCTCGTTACGGGATGTGCAATGCTAAGGTATAATAATCGTTTAGATGGAAAAGCGGCAAATAATAAAGTTGAAGAGTTATGTGATACATATTTTAATGATGAATACATGCGTAGTCGTTGGAAAAATATGAAAATTAAAAAAAATTGATATTTTATGATATAATTGATGTAGAGAATGTTTAATAGAGGGTACAGGATGATGAAAACTTTAAGAAAAAAAATATTATTTGCATCAATTATTTTATTGGCAATCTTATACATACCAGATCACCAATATAAAAGCATAGATATTCAGGAAGTCTTTAGTGAAAATGATAATGTTCGCATTTTTAATTATAGTTTAGGACAAGTCTTTATTGGCGATTATAATACGATTAAAAAAATGGTCCAAACAGCTGATGAGACCGATATCTTCATTGTCGATTATCGAAAAATTGATGATCCGGATATGCAAGTGATATCTTCCTATAAAATTAAAAATATTGATATTATAAATGAGATATTGGAAATTATGCTTTATTATGAAAAAACAGATCCAACTAATTGGAATAGAACACTTTCGTCTATGCGCAATGAGTGGGAGATGCATAATTATAGTTATTTTTTTCACTATGACGAGGATCGAACACGAGATGTTGATTTAAATAATGCTGATGAGAATAAATATCGTTCAGAAATATTGAGAAAAGTCTTAAGAAACTAAATTAGCAATTGCAATAAGATATATTTTGTTATAATATATGGAATATATAAATGAGCAAGGGGGAGTCTTATGAAGATAAAATACAATTTAGAATATAATTATTTTGAGTTTTATAATGAAGCGCAGGGTATTGTCAATTTTAAGCAAAGTGTATATAAGAATGAATATAGACCTATTAAAAACTATACATCTAATGGGGCATCTCTTGTAAAATTGACGGCAATAAGTTTTATTCTAATGGTAGTTTTTATGTTGATAAAAAAGGAATGGTTTATTACTAAATTATTGTCTTTCATTTTTGCAGCTTCCTTTGCCCTAACTTTTATATTTTATATCATCTTTATATCCTTTTATAATACGGAAAAAAATAGATGTCATCGTGGAGAGTTAACTATTAATAAAAATGGAATATTGGATACGAGTGATGATGGAATTCGCATTGGTCTTCCATGGCATTTAATTGAAGCTTTAATTATAACGGATAAGATAATCTGTTTTACTTCTAAAACTATGACATTTTTCTTTATTGAAAGTACACATGTTGATGAAGTATTGGAAGCGGTTCATACTTATGAAAAGGATTTAAAAATTATTGATAAGCGCTTACATCGATCTGTAAAAATAGATGAACATGCTGATAAAGAAGCAAAGACAATTAATGATGAGCAACATTCAGAAGAAAGTACTTCTGATGAAAAAGAAAAAGAGTCAGTTAAAGTGGAAGAAAAATCGGAAGAAAAAACAGAATTATTCTCAGAAGCAAAAGATGAAATAAAAAAGGATATAGAAGCGAATGATACGGAAGTTGAAGATAAAATAAGCGAATTGGAGGGGAATTAGATTTATAATTCCCTTTTTATATGTTAGAATAGGTTTCATAAGGTGATGACGATGCGCGATATAGATAAGTTGATGTACTCTTTAAGTAAATCGAAGTTTCGCAGTTCTTTTCATTTAAAAAAGTCAGATATTGCCTATATAGAAAGAATAGGTATGGATAAGATAAGACTTCATGCGTATGATTTTATCACGAAAAGAATTGCCCCAGCAGAAATAAAAAATGATGGAAAACAAACACCATATCATGGACATCCTGTCTTTATTGCTGAACATGCGACGGCCACTTGTTGTCGAGGTTGCTTATCAAAATGGCATAATATTCCTAAAAGCAAGAATTTAACAGAGGAAGAAATAGACTATATTGTCGCAGTTATTATGACATGGATTGAAAATGAGTATAAATTGGAGAAGTAAATATGAAAATAGATTATAGTGTTAGAAATTATGATTACTTAAAGCGCGATGGAAATTTGCAGGTTGAAGCTCAAGGAAAAGTTAAAAGTAAGAAATATTTTCCATACTTTTTTGAGGGAAAGACTAAAAAGATATTTAAACCATTGTCGAAAAGTAAACCTTTTTCAACGCCATATTTTGCCTATAGTGAAGTGGTCTGGTCGCATATTCTTCATACATTCTTTGATGGCAATATTCCTCTCTATCACTTAGCTATATGCAAGGGATATGAAGAAGAGGTTCCTAAATATCATAATTATGGAACAATTGTCGACAGTATTATAGATAGTGGGGAACACTTGGTCAATATCTATGAGTATTTTATGAAATATCCCGATGAACATGTAACCCCAGAAATATATGATTATGTCAATTATTGTCTATATTTTTATGACTATACATTCTTTTTTAAAAGTGAACTTTTAAAGAATAATTATGAATTGGCTTCAGAAATAGCGAGACAGATTCTCTATTCGATATTAAGAGGAGATCAAAATTACCATTATGAGAATGTTTCCTTTATTTTTAAAGGTAATAATTTGGACAGGGTAGCTATGCCGATTGACCATGAGTTTTCATCATTTTTTATGTATCTTGATCAAGAGATTCCCCATAATGGATTGGTTAGAAGGTACTTTTTCGAGATGGGTGAGCAACAAAATGAAGAGGAAAAATTTATTAGAAGTCTTTTGGGTTTTAATGAAAAAAAGAGTCCGATTATAAATAATATTGAAGTTATAACTAGTCTCTATCCCGATGTTGTTGAAAAATTCTTGGCATCTTTAGATGTGATGATTGAGTCCCAAGGACAGGAACCTATTACTTTAGAAAATCATGATTACTTAGGGGCTTTTAGCAGTGAAGATTATGAGGTGGGAATTCTACGTTATAAAGAAAATAACTTAGAGGCGGCCGCGAAAAGAGCCAGTAAAATTGTCAAAAGGGATGTAAGTGTTTGGGAAGTTAATGAAAAGTTAAATCAAGAAATATTAAAGAGTGCCACTTATCTTAAAAAAACTTTAGAAAATAAAATGATGAAATAGCAGGGAGAAGGCATTATGGAAAACGAGAATAAATTGATTAAAAGATGTAAATGGGTCAATGAGAAAAATGCGTTATATTTGAAATATCATGATGAAGAGTGGGGAGTACCTTCACATGATGATAAGTATCTCTTTGAAATGCTCATCTTAGAATCCTTTCAAGCGGGCTTATCATGGGAGTGCATTTTAAATAAAAGAGAGGCTTTTAGATTGGCATTAGATAATTTTGATTATAAAAAAATAGCAGCTTATGACGAAAAAAAACAAGAGAGTTTAATGAATAATAAGGAAATTGTTCGCAATAAAAGGAAGATATTGGCGGCCATTAATAATGCGCAAATTTTTATGAATATTCAAAAAAGCTATGATTCCTTTGATAATTATATATGGTCTTTTACAAAGGGAAAAGTAGTCTATGGCAATGGGGAGAATGTGACATCTTCTCTTTCTGATGAGATATCTAAAGATTTATCTAAAAGGGGAATGAAGTTTGTTGGTTCAACAATAATTTATTCCTATCTTCAAGCTATTGGCATTATTAATGATCATGAATCATCATGTTCTTTTCATTGATTTTAAGAGAAAGTTTGATATAATAAATGAAACATAGGAGAAATAGTATGGGAAAAGAAGAAATGCATAAGACTTATTTACAAAGAGATTTTATTAATAATTATCAAACAAAAAGCTAAAGATGTTGCCGATAAAAGTGACAATATAGGGATTTTTAAAAGATTAAAAGATAAAAAGGGTTGCAAAAAGGGTAAATAGCAAGTATAATCAAAGTATAAAAACGAGGAACAAGAGGAGTAAAATAATCTACTTATTAGGGAGGAAAGATCACTGACTGAAAGTCTTTCTTAAGGAACTTATTTGAAGGTAGCTTGGGAGTTGTTGTTCTGAATATAGTAGGAGCAAACGTTTAGCTCGCGTTAAGAGATTTGAGAAAAAAGTAAGGTGGTACCACGATTATTCGTCCTTTGGCGAGTCGTGGTATTTTTTATTTAGGGGGCTTTATGAATACGATAATAATTGATAAATATCTGATTTTGAATTCCAAAAGTGAGGTCTTGGTATTTATACATGAGGGCAAGGAAATAGATGATATTTTTCTTCCAAGAATGATCTATGGAGATGAAGAAGAAATCATCTTTCAACAAAAGATGATGGATTATTTATATCCACGAGTCATTAATGAAGAAAATGAGGTTTATCTATATGAACAGGAGCAGAAGACAACGGCTATTGGTGAAGATAACAAAAGATATTCGCTTATAAAGAATAAGAGATATCTCGCCTGCGCAGTTGATTTTGATGATTCATTAGTTTCGAATGTCAATGCTATATGTGGAGAATATAATATTATGCCAGTTTTATTACCTATACGATACTTAAAAAATAAGGCATGGAGAAATATTAAAGTTCCATGGAAAGCACGCAAGATCAATATCGATTTAGATCTGCCTAAGCCATTAAAAATATTAGAAATGAAATTAGATTATACAGAATATTAAAGGAGAGATAAAAATGTTAGAGACAAAATATGATTCGAAAAAAGTAGAAGAAAACAAATATAAGATATGGAAAGATGCTGGATACTTTAATTGCGGAGATAAGAATAAAGATCCATTTTGTATTGTTATTCCACCACCAAATGTAACGGGAAAGCTTCACATTGGACATGCTCTAGATGTGTCTATTCAAGATATTATTGTCCGCTATAAGCGCATGCAAGGATTTGATACGCTTTGGTTGCCAGGAATGGATCATGCAGCAATTGCAACAGAAGCTAAAGTTGTTAAAAAGTTAAAAGATCAAGGCATTGATAAATACGAATATGGTCGCGAGAAATTCTTGGAAGCTTGTTGGGATTGGACGCATGAGTATGGCGGAAATATTCGCGATCAATGGGCTAAGATGGGAATTTCTGTCGATTACCGAAAAGAGAGATTTACTCTAGATGAGGGATTAAATGCGGCGGTTACTAAAGTTTTTGTCGATTATTACAATAAGGGACTTATCTATCGTGGAGAGAGAATTATCAATTGGGATCCAGCAGCGATGACAGCACTATCTAATGAAGAAGTTATCTATAAGGATGTCGAGGGAGCTTTTTATCACTTGAAGTATTTCATTGAAGGAACGAGTGATTATTTAGATGTAGCAACGACGAGACCAGAGACGTTATTTGGCGATACAGCAGTTGCTGTTAATGCCGAAGATGAGAGATATAAAAGTTATATCGGCAAAAATGTTATATTACCAATTGTTGGTAAGGCTATTCCTGTTATAGCTGATGAACATGCTGATCCAGAATTTGGAACAGGTGTCGTTAAGATAACACCAGCGCATGATCCTAATGACTTTGAAGTTGGAAACCGTCATAACTTGGAGAGAATAGTTGTCATGAATCCAGATGCTACAATGAATGAAAATGCCTTTAAGTATGAGGGAATGACTCGTGAAGAATGTCGTGAAGCTTTGCTTAAAGATTTAAAAGATGCCGATTTATTAATAAGCATTGAACCGATGACGCATTCTGTTGGTCATTCAGAACGCACAGGTGTTATGGTAGAACCTTATCTTTCTAAACAATGGTTTGTTCGCATGGGCGATTTAGCAGCAAGAGTATTAGAAACGCAAAAGAAAAGTGATGAAAAAGTAAATTTCTTTCCCGATAAATTTGAGAAAACTCTTACACATTGGATGGAAAATTGTTTCGATTGGTGTATTTCTCGTCAATTATGGTGGGGACATAGAATACCTGCATGGTACAAGGATGAGGAAGTGTACGTTGGCGAGGAAGCTCCTACGGGAGAAGGCTGGGTTCAAGATAATGATGTATTAGATACTTGGTTCTCAAGTGCATTATGGCCTTTTTCAACATTGGGATGGCCAGAGAAAACAGAAGATATGGAAAGATATTTCCCAAATGATTGCCTCGTAACAGGGTATGATATTATCTTCTTTTGGGCAGCAAGGATGATTTTCCAATCTGAAGAAATAAATGGTACACGACCATTTAAAGATTTAGTTATTCACGGTTTGATTCGCGATAAAGATGGAAGAAAGATGAGTAAGTCTCTTGGCAACGGGGTTGATCCAATGGATATGATTGATAAATATGGCGTTGATGCCTTGAGATATTACTTAGTAACTGATGTAGCAATGGGAACAGATATTCGCTTTGACGAAGAAAAAATGGCAAGTACTTGGAATTATATAAATAAGATTTGGAATGCCTCTCGCTTTGTATTAATGAACATAGAAGGATTAAAGGAAGCACGCTTAGAAGATTTAAGTGATGAAGATAAATGGATATTATCTAAGTATGAGCAAATAATTGAATCGACAACTAAGCATATGGATAAATACGAATTCAACTTAGTGGGAACGGAAACATATAATTTTATCTACGATGATTTTTGTAGTAACTACATCGAATTTGCGAAATATAATATCGATAAACCAGCAACTAAATCGACATTATTCTGGGTATTATCGGGTATTTTACAAATTCTTCATCCATTCATGCCTTTCGTAACAGAAGAGATTTATGGCATGTTACCAATTAAAACTCATGATTCAATAATGATAAGTGAGTATCCAAAATATGATAAACAATTGGTATTCCCTGAAGAGGAAAAATTGGTTTCTCTAAAAATAGATTTTATCAAGGCTTTTAGAACTGTAAAAAATGATAATAATATACCTAAAGATGCCAAGGTCAATATTAATACGGATGATGATATTATCATAAAAATGTTGAAATTAGATAATGTTAGAACAGATGAGAAATTAGATATTAATGCTTATAATGTCAAGTCAGGAGAATATGAAGCTACTATCTATTATGAAAAGGTCATGACAGAAGAAGAGATAAAACTTAAAGAAAAACAAATAAATGATTTGAAAGCTTCTATTGAGAAGAGAAAAAAATTACTTTCTAATGAAGCTTATGTGTCTAAAGCACCAGCAGCATTAGTTCAAAAGGAAAGAGATACTTTAGCAAGTGAAGAAGAACTTTTAAAGAACTTAATATAAGAGGATCATTCCTCTTTTTTATTGTCATAATTTGACGGTCAATATCATACTATGTTATAATACGAGCAATTCAAAGGGGAAGAGTTATGGAAAATATAGTAGATGTTATAAGAAGAGACGAAAAGAAGCAATGTGAAGATAAACGCAATATGCTTATCGCCGAAAAAATCAGACAAGTATTAAAGACAAAAATGTTAATAAATCAGAATATTTTAGCTCGTGAAAATAGTTATGGCACGATATCTTATGATAAATTTATGGGCCTTCTAGAGCATTTTAAAGAAAGATTAAGTACGGCGGAGAAATATTGCTGTGAAGATATAGAAAAAGAATACCAGGATTTTTTAAAACAGTACGAGAATAAAGTAATCTTAAAAGAGCATGAAATAGATCAGCTTTTAGCTTATGTTAAGAGCTCTATTATGCGTTTTGGTATACCACAAAATCAAGAAGAGTATACGAGCAATAGTTTAGTAAAATATGCTTTACTTATGTTAGATGACTTTATAAGGGAATGCTATGGTGAGGAAGATAAGGAGTTAGGAACTTGGATTGATTTTATATGTTCAAGAGAAAATGCAGGTTTCTATGATAAAACTAGCGAAATCTATAGATTAAATGGCGAAGGCGAAGAATATTTTACTATCAGTGATTATCATAAAAAAATATATGCAATAGATGTAGATGGAGAAATTAGTATTAATGAACATGTAGATTTTTCTAATGTGTTATATCGCGATGATTTGTATTTAGGATCTATCAGTTTAAATGGAGAGAGAAGATTAACTATTTTATCTAAGAGAGATGGAAGTTTCTATCCTGTATTTTTCGATAAAGAATGTGGAAATTATTCAGAAGAATTTGAAAGACGTTTAAATTTAAATGCGAAAGCTTTTATTCCTCTTTCATCAGCCTTAAAGCATTATGGTATGCCTCAACTTATTGAACCTTTATATGATAAGTTGATGCTTGAATATGTAGCACTTGCTATGAATGATAAAGAATTTGATACATTTGATTTATCATTTGCCACTAATAATATAGAACCATTTAATGAGGATATTGCAGCCGATGATTTGTATTTATATTATGTTAAAGTAGCCAATAAAAGGGAATGTGGCATTATGCACAAGGGCAAGGATACAATAGTAGAAAATTCTGATGATAGATTATTGATTAAATTAAATGATGCATTAGAACTTCTTAGATTAAATTATTTAGTAGAGAAATCATATGATTATCGCAAATTGGAGTATATATTAATGTCTATTAGCGAAGGAAAAATGCCGAAGATAGTTATTGACGAAAAGACACCAAATGTTAATTTGCAAAAATGTTAATATAACAAAATAATCTTATTGACATATTTAGTTTTAAGTAGTATTATTTCTTTAATAACTTTAGGGAGGAATGTTTATGGAAGTAAAAATTTGCAGTAAAATAGTTATTTCTTCTTGTATAAATGTTTCTTTTATATGTTTACAAACGACGGTTTAATGCTGTCGTTTTTTCTCATCTAGGGAGGTGTATTTATGACTTTAGAATATCTATTAGAGCTAATTCACAATTATTCAACTGAGGATAAGGAACTTATTATTCGCGCCTATGAATTTGCCAAAGTATGCCATAAAGGAGTATTGCGCAAAAGTGGAGAACCTTATATAATTCATCCCTTATCAGTTGCCTGTATTTTAGCCGAAATGCATGCCGATGCCGATACTATTGCGGCGGGGCTTTTACACGATGTCCTAGAAGATTGTCAACAAATTACCAAAGAGGATTTAGCACGTACATTTAATCCAACTATTGCTCAATTAGTTGATGGTGTAACTAAGATGAAAAAGAATCACTTTAATAATGATAAAGTCTTAACAGCGGCAGCAAATACGCAAAAACTCGTTCGTGGTTTAGGACAAGATATTCGCGTAATTATTATTAAACTAGCGGATAATTTACATAATATGCGTACTGAACAGTATCAGCCACCTCATAAACAGATAGAACATTCCCGAGAGACAATGAGTCTTTATGCTCCGTTTGCTCGTCTAACGGGAGCTTATAAGTTGATGAGTGAATTAGAGGATTTGAGTTTTTCCTATCTCGACCCTGAAGGATACAAAGAGATGGATGATTTAATTAAGTTTGTGGCGAAAGAATATGAAGAGGAAAAAGAGCAGATATTAATTGAGGTTGCACAAATGTTAAATTCGAATAATATCTCTTATAATATTAAATCACAAATTAAAACACATTATGAATTACATCGCAAATTATTAACTTATGGTTCATATGATAAAATTCATGATTTATATGGCATTAGAATTTTGCTTGATGATGTTGAAAGTTGTTATAGTGTCAAGGCAGAATTAGAAATGATGTTTAAATATTTAGAAGAGAAGGGGAAAGATTATATTAAAAGGCCAAAGACGAACCGCTATCGCTCTTTGCATACATCTATCGAATCGCCCAATGGTTATAATTTCCAATTTCAGATTAATACTCCTGAAATGCAGATGATAAACTCCTACGGTTTACCTGCTTATTGGAGTTTGTTTAGCGGGCAAAAAAAGGAAGTTGTTGCTCAGGTAATGCAAAATGATTTTAAAAGATTTCCTTGTTTTTCGATATTAAAAGAAATGGCGAGAGCTAATCAGTCTCCAGAATCTTATGTTAGAGAGTTAAATAATGATGTGTTGATTGATAAAGTATATGTCTATACACCAGCAGAGGATGTTATTGAACTTCCCATTGGTTCGACGCCGATTGACTTTGCCTACAAGATTCATTCGGATATTGGCAATACTATAACAGGTGTTCTAATTAATGGTCAAAGCGAACGTCTTGATTATAAATTAAAGAACAAAGATGTCGTCAATATTCTTTATGATTTATCTTTATTGGATGCCAAGGATCGTCCAGATTATACGGATATGTGCAAAACCGAACAAGCAAAACGAAAAATTAAAGAGCATCGAAAAACTCTTTTACTCCAAGCTGATTAATCAGCTTTTTGTTTTCAAGATAATATATTTTTGGTAAAATAAAGTATACTACCTTAAAGGATGATATCAATGGATTTACTAAAAATTGGCGAATTTATCATGAAACTTCGCAAGAAAAATAAATTAACGCAAAATCAACTTGCATCTTTAATTTTTGTAAGTCGTGAAGCAGTAGGAAAGTGGGAAAGAGGGATTAATGCACCAGATGCCCATTCTCTAATTTTGTTATCAGAATTATTCAATGTAAGTGTCAATGAAATAATAGCCGGAGAATTTATCAATGATTCTAATAAGGAAAGAATTAATACTTTAGCACTTAATATTACCAATAAAAGCGAGAAGAAAACTAATAAAAAACTAAAATATATTTTCATAAGTGGAATTATATTGATAATATTATTTTTTCTAACATACTTTTTATATAATTTTAATTCTATGCGCATTTTCATTATTACAGGAGAAAATGAAAAATTTAGTTTATCACAAAGTTTAGTTGTCATTTCTAAGCAAAAGAGTTATATGCAAATCGGCAGTATAATAAATAAAGAAACAAAAGATAATATTGCTAGTGGAAAAGAATATAAGATAAGCGTTTATTATGAAGATGATGAAGAATATAAACTGCTATTCTCATCTACAGGAAGTGAACCTTTATATATCAATCTTAATCATCATGAAGAAGAAAATGCAGTGAATCTTCTTGCTATTATTGATAATCTCTATTTGGAAATTGAAGATGAAAAACAGATATCGAAAATGAAACTTAATGCGCGGTTGGATTATATCAATAATCAGTTATTCTCTTATAAAACATATAATGAGTTGGATGATAAAATAGAGGATGTTGAGCCTCTCAATCTGGAAGATTCATCAAAAATAGGAACTGAGACAAATGATGATTGGATTTTTATTGAACCTGTTGAATATGAAACTGATAATAAGAAAATATCCTTATCGGCTAATTGTCTAGAAAGAGAAAATTTGTGTCGCATAATATTTACGACAGTTTGGAAGAAAAATCCTCATAATAGAAGTTATGATATTATGGGAGTAAGATTATCAGATACGATTTTCTTAGATGATAATTTTTCAACTTTTTCCGATCTAGGATTAGAGCCATTATATAGTTATAATTCGCATAGAGGTTATGCTGCTATTTATAATTTATTAGATAGCAAAATCAATTCAATAACTCAAACATTTAATGTGGAATATCGAGGTTCTATCTATGCTACTTATCAGCATGCAAGTAAAAAGATTAAATTTGAAGATATCAAAGATTTTAAGTTTAGTTCAACGGGATATGGCGAAGTATTTGCTTGGGAAAATGAAAAAAATCAAGCGTCATTTGATGCAATGCCAGGTATTAAATTAATTTTAAAAGAGGAAAAATAATTCTCTTTTTTTTAATGTTTCATATAATTTATTGGTGGTTAACATGTTTCAAAATAATTTTAAAAATCGCGTATTAGTAATATTCTTAGTAGTTATTCTTTTGTTTATTTTAATTATTGGGAGAATTTTTTATATTCAGGTCATTAAGTATGATGAATTGAATGAACTAGCTAATGATTTATGGAGTAGAAATCTTCCTATAACTGCTGATCGAGGATTGATAACGGATAGAAACGGGAAAGTTCTTGCCGATAATATTACGACGACTTCTCTGGTCGTGGTTCCCAATCAAATTATCGATAAAGAGAAGGTTGCTAGGGATTTAGCAAAAATTTTAAATGTCAGTTATGAAGAGATGTATAAACATTTAAATAAGAAGACGAGTATTGAAAGAATCCATCCCGAAGGAAGGCAGTTAAGTTATGAAATAGCTGATAAGATAAATAACTTAAATTATGATGGAGTATATCTTTTAAAGGAATCAAAGAGATATTATCCCTATAAAACTTTGCTATCTCATGTAATTGGGTATGTTGGAATAGATAATCAAGGATTGTCGGGAATAGAGGCTTATTATGATTCCTATTTAACTGGGGCGAATGGTTCGATAAAATATTATTCTGATGGCAAAGGAGCAAGAATAGAAAGGGCTAGTGTATATGAACCAAGTCAAAGTGGAATGACTTTAGCATTAACAATTGATTTAGATATCCAACTAGCTGTTGAAAGAGAATTAGATAATGTTGTAAGTAAGTATAATCCGGAACAAGCTTTAATTGTCGTGGCAGATCCTAAGACAGGGGAAATACTTGCGATGTCATCACGCCCAAATTTTGATTCAAATAATTATCAAAACTATAATCTAGAGACCATTAATCGGAACCTTCCCATTTTTAATACGTATGAACCAGGTAGTACTTTTAAAGTAATAACTCTTGCTTCATCGATTGAAGAAAAGACAATTAATTTATTTGAAGACCGCTTTTTTGATTCGGGAGCGATAAAAGTGGATGGATCTAGAATTAAATGTTGGAAAGCGGGAGGGCATGGTTCGCAGAGTTATTTACAAGTTGTTCAAAATTCTTGTAATCCAGGATTCGTTGTAATGGGTCAAAAACTAGGTAAAGAGCGACTTATGAATTATGTTAAAAAATTTGGCTTTGGTGAAAAGACAGGAATAGATCTATCGGGAGAAGAAGATGGAATTCTATTCCAAGTTGATAAAATGGGACCGGTAGAGACGGCAACAACGGCCTTTGGTCAAGGAGTTTCAGTTACGCCTATTCAACAGGTAATGGGTGTCTCGGCGGCGGTTAATGGAGGTAAGCTTTATCAGCCATATTTATTAAAATCAATAGCATCAGGGGATACAAAGCAGGTAATTCAGGTTAATGAACCAATTCTAAAGCGCCAAGTAATAAGTGAGGAAACTAGTAAATTAGTGCGGTATACCTTAGAAAGTGTTGTCTCGCAAGGGACGGGAAGAAATGCTTATATAAACAATTATCGCGTAGGAGGAAAGACGGGTACTGCTCAAAAAGTTAATAATGGCGTATATATGGAAAACAATTATATTCTATCTTTTATTGGCTTTATGCCGGCAGATAACCCAGAAGTTATCGTCTATGTTGCCATTGATAATCCTAAGGGAGTTGTGCAATATGGGGGTACTGTTGCTGCTCCCGTTGCTAAAAATGTCTTAACGAGTTGTATAGATATTTTGGGAATTGAGAAAGGCAAAGGCGATTTAGAGAGAGCTTATGAATTATGGGATGTTAAATATTATGAAGTTCCAGATGTTACGGGGAAGACATTAAAAGAAGCTAAAAAAATGCTTTATCCGAACTTTAAAGTGGAGTATTCAGGTACAGGCGAAAAAATTATTCATCAGTCGCCAGAAAGTGGGGAATATGTAAAAAGTGGAGGAACCGTAAAGGTAATGCTAAATTAATTTATTTAAAAAATCAAATATTTTTATATATGTAAGAGCTAATTTGGGGCTCTTTTTTACTAAATCGCTAATAAATCTTTTAATTCTCGAGAAAATCTAGTATAATTAAATATAGTAGGTGATTATATGGCAGATATAATTTTTTCATCAGAAATGGATAGTGCATTAAATCGTTTTGAAAATGATTTAATGGATTCGGTATATCATACTATTAAAAACTCGAAAAATGGAATAACTTATAAAGTAATTGATTCAATTAGAGATAATACTAGGAGGCAAAGAGCTTATCTAGCAGATAACATCTCTGATGGCAAAATTGAAGAAAAAATGAGTGATTACTTAGATAAATTAAGGAGTTTGCAGAGTGAACATATCGAAAAAACTAGAAATTCAATAAGACAGTTAACTGATTCGGTAATAAGATTAGCATCTCGTAAGAATGGTGAAGATTTGGAGTCTGCCTTTATAACATTGACAAATGAGGTTTTTAGAAAAGAAAATGCATCGATTTATACTGAACTTAACAACGAAACTTCTAAACAGATGAAAAACTATGTATCAAGTTGCTTCTTATATTCACCAGCTATTGAAGAAACTATGGATGATGTTAGTGCCGACATTAGACGTTTATTAAATAATTATTGTGAAAATTTAGTAAGAGAATATCAAGCTTACTTAAATTCTTATTTAAAGCGTTATCGCGGACATATCTTGGAGGCTATAAGCAATCAACAAAGTATTGGCTCTAAAGAAAATGACAAGGTAGAAGAACAATATATTAATAGAGAAAACGAAATGAATGATAGATTTCAAAATAAGACAATGGTTTCGGCTAACGAGATGCAATTTATTGCACCATCTTTAAAAAAGTATGGGATTATTATTGAAGATACTTTTGATGGAATAACGATAAAAGCTCCTAATAGTGAGAAAGCCATGACCCTTTATAAAGGAGAAAGAGGTTGCTATTTTTCCGAAGATCATAGCATTGAAATAGAAAGCCAAACAGATGATTTGAATTCTAATAGCATGGTGATAACAATTGGAGATAATGTCATAACTGAAAATGTAGATAGTTGTTATTTAGGAACTAAGCAGAATCCAAAAAGAATAGGATTAAAAATGGGATTCTTAGAATATCAAGTGTTTTATGGTGGTGTTGAACAGACTGATTTGATAAAAATGGGAGTAATTTTAGATGAGATAGCTAAGAGTTTTCCTGAATATTATAATAGCTTATCTCATGAGGTAATCTTTGAATCTTTACAGCAAAAAATTGAAGAGGCTAAACGTGAAAAAAACGAGTTATATAAGGATGATTATGGAATTGTCCATATTAATCCAGATACTCAAGAAGAATTCATCGATAAGGTATCAGCTATTGGCTATGCCTTAGAAGAAAGAGAAGATGGAGTTTATGCCATTGATATTCAAGGTGGCGTCCATAAAATTCAATATAATAGCGGATATGCCTATTTTGAAGATAATCCTCGCGTTGGCTTTAATACAAGTGCTTACTTTGTTACTGATAATGAAATTAAAGGGCCGATGATTGACTATCATGTTAAAAATGATACTCTTATTTGTTCAGGAGATTATCTATATTTAACTATTTCAGCACCAGGGAAGGTTTGTCGATTAGGATATGATGAAAATGATAAATTTGTCTGTGAGATAGAGATGGGTGAAAAACTCATTACCAATGGAGATATCATCAAAAAGGTCGTAAAATCGGTTTGCCCAAAATTATATGAAAATATAGCAAATGCCTGTATAGAACACGAAAGAAGTATAAAAAATGCGAATGTGAAACAAGATATAGGGACAGATGCAGCCGATGAGTTGATGCAAGAACTCGATCAGGAAGAGATGATTGAGAAAGTCAATATAAAAGCAGGAGAAGAAAATTTAAGAGAAGATATTCATATCGTTGAAAGAGTACAATCTGAGATGAGCATTGATGATGAGATATATCTTCTTGAGCAAGATCCAAATGTTCAAAGATATATTGAGCTTATGAAACTTCAAGCAGAACAAAAGGCTATGAATCAAGATAATAATATGACTATGTAAGAACTAAGATAATTAGTTCTTTTTTGTTATATAATTTAAAAAAATGTCTAAAATAAAAATAAATTAGCACTCTATATTGACAAGTGCTAAAATAAGTGATAATATTAAATTGTCAGAAAGGAAGTGACAATATGTTACCTAGTAGAATATTTTTTGATAACTTCTTTGATGATCTAGATAGTCCAAAAAAACAAAATAGTATGATGAAATGTGATATTTATGAGACAGAGAGTGAATACCATATTGAAATGGATACACCTGGATTTAAAAAAGAAGATATTAAAATGGAATTATCTAATGGCTATTTAACTATTTCTGCAGAAAAGCAAAGCAAATCTGATGATGAGGATAAAAAATATATCCGTCGTGAGAGAGTTTATGCTAAAGAAATGCGTCAATTTTATGTTGGCGATATCGACGAAGAAAAAGTTAAAGCTGAATTTAAAGATGGAATGCTTTTAGTTTCTGTTCCAAAAGAAAGTAAAGAAAAGGAATCTAAGAAAATTATAAATATTGATTAATAAGGACTAGTGGATTAACACTAGTTTTCTTTTAAGGGGTGTTATTAATATGTATGGAAATAATGAGGAAAAAGAAAATGTTTTAGAGCGTTTTGGAAGAGATATTACGTTATTAACTAAAGAAAATAAAATAGATCCGGTTATTGGTCGTGATGAAGAGATAAGAAATTTAATAAGAATTTTATCACGCAAAACTAAGAATAATCCCGTTTTGATTGGCGAACCGGGAGTTGGTAAAACGGCCATTGTTGAGGGGTTAGCTCAAAGAATTGCTCGTGGAGATATTCCCGATACTTTAAAGAATAAAAGAGTGTGGGAATTAGATTTGTCAGCTTTAGTCGCTGGAGCTAAATATCAGGGAGAATTTGAGGAGAGATTTAAGGCAGTCTTAAAAGAAATAGAAGAATCTAATGGCGATATTATCATGTTTATTGATGAAATACATATGATAGTTGGTGCGGGAAGTAGTAGTGCGATGAATGTTGGCAATATGTTAAAGCCAATGCTTGCTCGTGGAGAAATTCGTCTAATTGGCGCTACGACTTTGAATGAATACCGTGAATTTATTGAAAAGGATGGCGCTTTAGAGAGAAGATTACAAAAAATTATAGTATCTGAACCCACAGTAATCGATACTTTGACAATTCTTCGTGGTTTAAAGGAGAGATTTGAAATATTTCATGGTGTTACTATCAAGGATAGTGCATTGGTGTCAGCTGTCAATTTATCAGACCGCTATATAACCGATCGCTTTTTGCCAGATAAGGCAATAGATTTAGTCGATGAAGCTTGCGCAACTATAAAGATGCAGATGAATTCTGTTCCTACTGAACTCGATACATTAACGCGCAATATTATGACTTTGGAGATAGAACTTGAAGCAATAAGACGTGAAAAAGATGAGGTAAGCAAAGCACGTGTTAATGAGATAAAATCGGAAATGAGTGCTTTAAAGGAAAAAGAGGATACTTTGCGTAAAACGTGGGAAGAAGAAAAGCAACTAAAGGATTTAATTAATGCTAAAAAGGAAAAAATCGAAGCCTTAAAATTTGAACTTACACAAGCAGAAGATAATTATGACTTAGAAAAAGCAGCGCGTTTAAAACACAGTGAAATTCCAAAATTGGAGATGGAATTAAGTCAATTAAAATTAAGCATGCAATCGCAGATATTGTCCGATACTGTTGGAGAGGATAATATTGCTGAAATAATCAGTCGTTGGACAAATATTCCTGTAAAAAAGTTAGTAGGTGGAGAGAAGGAGAAGTTATTAAATTTGAATTCTAAACTTCATGAACGCGTTAAGGGACAAGATGAGGCGATTGAATTAGTGAGTGATGCTATTATTCGTGCAAGAAGTGGAATAAAAGATCCTAATCGACCAATTGGTTCATTTATCTTTATGGGTCCTACGGGAGTAGGTAAAACAGAAATAGCTAAAAGCTTAGCACAAGAGTTATTTGATGATGAAAGACATATGATTCGCATTGACTGTTCAGAATATATGGAAGCCTTCAATATCTCGCGACTTTTAGGAGCTCCTCCGGGATATGTAGGATACGAGCAGGGAGGAGAATTGACAGAGGCAGTTCGTCGCAATCCATATTCTATTGTTCTCTTTGATGAAATTGAGAAAGCTCATCCTGATGTCTTTAATATATTGCTTCAAATTTTAGATGATGGTCGAATTACAGATTCGCAAGGAAGATTGATTGATTTCAAGAATACGATTATCATTATGACATCTAATTTAGGAAGTGACATTATCTTAAATAATGAGGAACATCGAGATGAATTGGTAAGAAAATTGTTAAAAACAACATTTCGCCCAGAACTAATTAATAGAATTGATGAAATAATTACATTTAACTCACTAAATAAAGAGGTAATTTATGAAGTGTTAGATCGTATTATTCTCGATGTTAATCATCATTTATCACATATTCATATTAATATTTCTTTGAGTAAAGAAGCGAAGGATCATATAATAGAAGAGGCCTATGATGAGGAATTTGGTGCTCGTCCAATAAAACGTTATGTTACCAAGAATATTGAGACACTTTTGGCTTCTTCCTTACTTAAGGAGGAAATATTAGAAAATGATAATATTCTAGTTGATATTGATGAAAATAAGCACTTTACATTAAAAAAGAGAAATTTTTAGGATTTCTCTTTTTATATGCTATAATACAAGTATAAAATAGGAAGTTAATGGTGGATAATGAAAAAAAGGTTTGTTTTGGTAATGCTAATGGCGATGACTTGTTTAACGGGATGTGTAGAATATAAGGCGACGATGGATATTAAAAGTGATAAATCGATGAAGTATTCTGTCGATTATGCGATAGACACAACGGTTTTTGGCGAAGAAGAGATAATGGATTCTGAGGATAAGAAAAAGCTTGAAAAAGAAGGATTTGCCATTGAACCCTATGAACATGATAATATGAAGGGATATCACATCAATAAAAGTATTAAAAACATTGATGCATTTAGTAGCAAGGATGACGTGAAATACAATCTATCGGGGATTTTAAATGAGGAAACGCAAGATGCCAAGATTTTTAGAGTAAAAAAGGGCTTGTTTAAAAATACTTATTATGCCAATTTTGAATTTGACGCAAGTGATAGTGGCTTAAGCGATAATGAAGGTGAAGAGCCAAAAAATGATGAGGAAGGTACTAGTGATGAACAACTTGATGATGAATCACTAAACGACTTAACTGATTCGCTTATGAATAATTTGGATTTATCTTTTAATATAAAGTTGCCAAGTAGGGCAATAAGCCATAATGCTCAGAATGTCAATAATGATGGTAAAGAGTTAAAATGGAATTTATCAGCTAATTCAGTGGATAATATTTCCTTTAGTTTTAGTATATACAATATGGGAAATATAATATTATGTATTTTTATATTGGTGGCTATTGTAGTGGCAGTTGGTATGTTTGTAAAAAGGCAAAAAAAATTAAAAATATAGAAAATATTGCAAGAGAAGAATAAAATCTTCTCTTTTTTTATGAATATCTCCACTGGGAAAAAAGGGAATTTGCCTTTCTAATTTGACAATATATCGAAAAAGTGTTAGTATATAGCGCAATTCAAGGGGGAATTGGTTATGAAACTAGGTAGAATTCTAGGGGTTGTTCTATCTATTGGGATAGTTATATTTGCTGTTATGAATGGTGAAGTTGACTCGAAGGAAAATAATGGACCAATTGAATTGGCCGATAATAGTGGTACTATTAGTGATACAGGAGTAGAATTTGGTAATGTTGTATTAGATATGGATAATAATCAGAATGTCAATATGATAAAATTTACTAATACGAATAATTATCCCGTAGAAATAGGAACATCAAGTATTGATCTTGTTTGTACTGGATTTGGGGAAAATAAAGAAGAAGATGAATTTCTCGTATCGAAAAACATGAAAGTTAAGACATCTTTTGCTAAATCGGAAAATGATACAAAATATGATTCAATGCTAGTTAAAAAGAATGAAACAATATATATTTTTATAGCAAACGAATATATGGGTGATGAATATCCTTTAAATGAAGTTAACTGTAATTATAATGTTAACATTCAATCACAATAAGGATTTGACAATAATAGACGTGTTTGTTATAATAAACCGCGTAAGTTTTAGGAGAGATAGACTCATAAGCTTATAAAGAGTAAAAAGGGGGAGAGTTGTATGAGTAAAAAGAAAAATAGAAAATACAAAGCCTTGATGATTGCTGAGGCGACACTTAAAATTTCTGTTTCTACTTTGGTTATAGGTATGATTGGAAAATGGGCATTTTCAAATATTGATGGATTAAAGAATATCAACCATGATGATATTACAAGATTCTTGGTTAATGGACCTACTATTGAAGAGCAAGATGAGAATTATGTCGAAGATGAAGAAATTTCTGATGAATTAAATCAGGAAGAGATTCAAGAAGAAATTCAAGAGGAAAGTGCTCCTCAGGAGGCAGTAAATACATTGCCATATCCGGATATAATTCCTGAAAATGATTTTGAAAGAGAACCTATTGATATATCAGAAATAGATGTTGATATTCCAGCAATTGATTGGGAGTATGTGAATGAGGTTAATGAAGATGCCAATGGTTGGTTATATCTTCCAGGGGTTGGTACAAAGGATGGATTAAATTTACCAGTTGTTCAGGGTGATGATAATGAATATTATTTAAGTCATGACATCGAAGGTAATGAGGATTCAAAAGGAACTTTGTTTGTTGATTATCGAAATAATCCGCTTGATAGTGGAACCCAAGAATTGAGTGATGTTACTTGTATTTTTGGTCATAATATGAAATCAGGCTCTATGTTTGCATCAATATGTAACTACAAATCACAAACGTTTTATGATAGACATCCATATGGTATAATGATGGCTGAAAATGGTGATATATATAAAATAGATTACTTTGCAGGTGTTATCGTTGATGGTATGGACAATCGTAATATCTATGCATCGGACTTCATTGATGAAAGTCAGTTTAATGCATATTTTGACAATATAGTAAGTAATTCGATATTTCAAAGTGATTGTAAGGTTGAATTTGGAGATAAAATAGTCGTATTCCAAACGTGTTCTTATGAATACAATCGTGCAACATTCTTGTTGTATGGTCGACTTACAAAAGTATTAATAAACGATCAAGAGGTACAAAATACTCTTGGAAGATAGAAGAGAGGTAAGGAAAATGAAAAATCTAAAAAATCTGAACTTAAAAACTTTAGCAATGTTATTATCAGCAGGTATTTGTCTTTCTAGTCCATTAACTGTTCATGCGGAAGAGGGAGAAATTCTTTACATACAGCAAGATGATGAACATGAACAAGAAGAGATGTCTGAAGAAACAAAAGAAGCGATGATAGAAGCCGCTGAAGAAGCCGAAAAAGAAAATGCTGGAACAGGCGCTGTCGAAGGCGGGGCAGGCGCTGTCGAAGGCGGAACAGGAGCAGTCGAAGGTGGAACAGGCGCTGTCGAAGGTGGAACGGGAGCTGTCGAAGGTGGAACAGGAACTGTTGAAGGTGCTGGAACTGAATCTGGAACAGAAACTGGAACAGAAGCTGGGGCAGAAACTGGTGAAGAAGAGAAAAAGCATTATGGTGAAAATGAATTTATTGATGCTGATAATTGGTCACAGGAAAAAGATGCCGAAGAAAATGCTGGTGAGCAAATTTCTGATAGTGTCCCAACGGAATGGGAAAGAAAACATTCGGGTGAAAAACCACCAGCAGACGAAAAACCACCAGAACAACAACAACCACCAGAACAACATCAGCCACCACAACAACAACAACCTCCGCAACAACAACAACCGCCACAACAACAACAGCCTCCTTTAACAGAGCAACCAACTCCAACACCAAAAACTGGTGATTCAGGAGTAGTATGGTTCCTTGGCGGAGTGGCACTATTTGCATCGGGATTTGGTATTTATAAAATATGGGATGTAACTAAAAATGCCTGCGATTTGAAAGATACTTTAGATGCTCAAGAAGACTTATCTTATGATGATGAGCCAATAAGAGTAAAAAAATCTAGAAAAAAGAAAAAAGAAAAAGGCAAAGTTAAAATTTTAAGAAGAAATTAATTTAATTAATTTCTTTTTCTTATGTATAAACATATACTTTATAGTAAAAAGATGTAAATTAATTCGGAATATACTATATATATTTAAGGTAAATAGTGTATAATATTCTTAGGTGGTGAAAATATGCTAATATTAGCAAAATCTATCTTAGGTTTAACACTGGGATTTGTCTTAGCTCTTATTGTCGGTATCTTAGTAATACCTGTATTAAAACAATTAAAAGCTGGACAAAGTGTAAGTAGATTAATTAATAAAAGACATTTAAAAAAAGAGGGAACTCCAACTATTGGAGGACTTATATTTATAATACCTCCATTAGTGGCAATTCTTCTATTGGCGCTTAAAGGAAGTATTGTTATAAGTTCTAATTTAGCTATTGTGATATTCGTCTTCTTAGCTTATGGTATTTTGGGATTTATCGATGATTATTTGAAAATTAGATATCATAATAATAAGGGATTATCGACGATGACTAAGTTAGTTGCACAATTATTTATTGCCGTAGTTTTTTATACTATTTATAAATATAATGGTGGAACTACTACTTTAGAAGTATCACTATTGGGTATTAAGTGGGAATTAGGTTGGTTCTATGGCGTATTTATTCTATTATTACTGGTAGGAACGACAAATGCTGTTAATATTACTGATGGATTAGACGGCTTGTGTGGCGGATTATCAGCTATGGCTTTCCTAGCCTATGGTATTATTTCATGGGGTAGTGATTGGATTGTTGGTTATGATGGAATGGCGATATTTTCCTTTGTATTAGTAGGAAGTTTATTAGGATTTTTGATGTTTAATACACATCCTGCTCGAGTTTTTATGGGAGATACGGGATCTCTTGCTTTGGGAGGTGCTCTAGCAACAATAGCCATTTTAACGCATCATGAAGTGTCTCTTGCTTTGATAGGAGGAGTATTTGTAATTGAGGTTTTATCAAGTTTTATTCAAATAATTGCTATTCGCAAATTCAATACAAAGGTATTCTTAAAAGCTCCGATTCATCATCATTTCGAAGAATTGGGTTGGAGTGAACAGGATATCGTTAAATGCTTCTGGGTAGCAGGTTTTTTACTAGCTATGTTTGGCGTAGTGTATGGTGTATGGTTATAAAGGGGATTATCCTCTTTTTTTGATGAGCTAATTTGACTATTTTAAAAAAATGAGTATAATATACACTTGAAAAAAGGGGAGTTTTAGAATGAAAAGGGGATCATTTTTTAAAAAAGTAGCGGCGTTGCTTGCTGCAGCGACCTTATTTACTAGTTGTGGCAAACAATCCAGTGAAGAAATAGTAGATATGCCGCCTATCGAAACAGAAGAAGAGACTCATACAATTGAAATGTCAGAATATGAAATTGAGCAGATGTATCAAGATAAATTAACGGATTTATATGCGGATTATTTTCAAGATTATCCAGTTAATTACAATCATATAGAAGAATATCTAAGTAATGAGCAAGTTGATCAAATTATTGAATATTCCAATATCGAAACTCATTGTGAAAGAAGATATGAATTAGATCCAGAATTGTTTTTTGATATTTTAAAGGAGAATTCGGAGAATTATGTATCTCTTCATCCAGAATTTCGCATTCCATTTTTAGAAGAACCATATGTAGAGAAGCATGTTGTAGATTTTGAGGCTAATTTGCGCTATACTATCAATACTATTATTAATGGTAAAAATGATATTTATGAAGATTTACATCAAGTAGAAAAATTGACGGTTGTCTTTGGAAATGCTTCAAAATTTTATTCTAATAGTGAAGATGATGAGAGATATTATCTCGTCTATGCCTCTGAAGATGATTCGGTTATTCTAGGAGTGTATGATTCTGTTCAAAATATTATTGTCGTTGATGATGAAGCGATTGAGTTAATTACAAGTATGTATTATGAACTAGAAGATCAACAAGAAAAATTTAATGATATACTGCTTGAGACTTTATTGCATGAGTTTAATCATGTTCGTCAAAAAGCTTGTGAATGTCGCGTTAATCAGGGTTTAGTTTTAGATAATATGTTTGTTTATGATGGAAGTTATATTTCGACTATTTCTGAGGCTTCTGCCGAATCTGATCTTTATATAATGGGAAAATATCCACATGGATATGGAATGCAGTTTGGCGATTACGTCTATGAGAGCGAAAGAGCAGATGAACTTCTATTGCTTACTTTAGCGATATGCAATGAGGATGCTAAAATAGAAGATTATTATAATGCTATTTCTAATACGGATTATGCTGCATTATATAATTTTTATGATTTGCGTTCTCGCGAAGAAATTTATGACTTTTATCATATTGTGTATTCAATAGATTCTAAGAATTTTCGCAATAACTTATGGGAAAAAATATATACAGAGGAAGAGTTAGAGGAAAAAACTTATTTTGACTATAATGTCGACATTGGATATGCTTATCGTGTTGATATCTTCCGTATGGTTCTAGAAAAATTAACAGAATTTACGGATAAAAAGGGACCAAAGTCGTTTACTTTGCGTGATAATCTAGCAGTATTTAATATTCTAAAAAATATCGTCGTAAAAGATGCTTATGAATACTATGAAGATGATACAAATCCAGAGATGGTTAGATATCGCAAATATTATGAAGAGTATATGGTAAGCAATATTGTTATTCTAGAGAATAGATATGTCGATTATTTAAGTCAGTATTATGGAGTTTCTGTGAGTGATATAAGAAAAATGGAAAATACCGAAATATCAGAGTATGTTCAAACATTGATTAATGTTGCCAATTATGAGTATAGTGGCAATTCTAAAGATAAAGAGGCCCTTAGTCTATTTGGAAGATTGCCGATTTTAGATTCACTATTGAGAAAGCGATATATATCTTTTTATGATTATCCGGATTTCATTGAAGATAATCAAGAATTAATATTTGGACCTTAAGAAGAAGATATTTTCTTCTTTTTTTTGGGTTAAAGAATATATTTTATTATGAAGAAAAGATACATTATTTTATTTTTAACTATATTTTTAACTCTTTTTGGAATACTTATGATATATTCCTCTTCTTATGTATGGGCAGAATATAAATTTAATAATCCTTATAAATTTGCTATGCACCAGAGTATATTTGGATTAGTTGGTTTTATAATGATGATTATCATCAGCAAAATAGATTATCGTCTATATTATAAGCATGCTAATTTAATTTTACTGATATCGGGTATTTTGTTAATATTGGTTTTAATTCCGGGAATTGGAGTTATTAGAAATGGATCTCGTAGTTGGTTTGGCATAGGATCGTTTGGAATTCAACCAAGTGAAATTGCCAAATTGTCATTGATTATTTTTGTATCAAAGTATCTAGCTAATAATGATCGCAATATGGCCGATATAGTCCATTATTCTTTTCCAATATTAGGTATTGTCTTTCTATTTTTCTTTTTAATACTTTTGGAGCCGGATTTTGGTAGTGGAGCAATTATTGTTTTATCCTTAATAGTTTTAATATTTACATCGAACATTAAACTATCATTTTTTATAAAATTGGGATTATTGGGAATTCTGGGAATAGTTGGTCTTATCATTGCAGCTCCATATCGCATGGCGCGAATTCTTGCTTATTTAAATCCTTGGAGTGATCCTTTGGGAAGTGGTTTTCAAATTATTCAAAGTTTGTACGCTATAGGTCCTGGCGGTTTATTTGGATTGGGATTGGGAAATTCTATTCAAAAACACTTCTATTTACCAGAGCCCCAAACGGATTTTATTTTTGCGATTATATCTGAGGAATTGGGATTTATTGGAATTATCATATTAGCAACTTGTTATATTGTCTTGTTTTACAATATCATTAAGATAAGTTTGGCGACACCTAACCTTTTTGGGAAGTATCTTTCTTTGGGAATCATCTTAGAATTTATCTTACAAACATTGCTAAATTTGCTTGTCGTTGTTGGACTTATTCCGGTTACTGGTGTTACTTTGCCGTTTTTAAGTTATGGAGGAAGTAGCTTACTTATTTGTCTTGCTGGGATGGGAATAGTTTTAAATATTAGCAAGGATAGTTGAAATTTCACAAAAAAATCATGGCTTTTTCACATTGTTTTAAAAATTCTCGTTTATACTTGACTTAGTTAAGGAGAAAATTTATGTATTTAATAAAGCAAGCATGGTTATCAATAATAAGAAATAAGGGAAGAAATATTTTAATGGGAGTCATTATTATCGTTATAGCAGTGGCAGTAACAATAACTTTATCAATTGTTAATTCTTCTAATAAAATTGTAAAGTCGTATGAAGAAAAGTATGAGATTCAGGCTTATATTTCGATGGACCGCAATAACTTGATGAATTCTTTAAGGGAAGATAATGCGACTCAAGAGGAGATGATTAACAAATTTAATGAAATAGAAAGTCTAATAGCAGAGGAAATTACATCCTATGGAGATAGCAAATATATAAAAGATTATTATTTTTCATATAATCTTGGTATTGATGCTAAAGACATTAAAGAAGCAACAGATAGCCTTATAAAAGAGACAACTGAGACAAAAACTGAGATAAAAAAATTTGGAGGAGCTAATTCTAATGAACGTCCAAGCTTTCCTGGGGGAGCTAATCCCTTTGAATCCAAGAAGACGACAACTACGAAAAGAGAAGAGATAAAGAATATAAAAGCCGAGGGTGGAGCATTTAATTTAATTGGTTATAGTTCAGTTACCTCCATGACAGATTTTATATCGGGAACTTTCACTATTGTTGATGGAGAAGTTTTCAGTGATTTTTCTTCAAGTTCTTGTGTTATAAGCGAAGAGTTAGCGTCGCTTAATGAACTCAATGTTGGTGATACAATTACCTTAGTAAGTCCAAAAAATTCTAAAAAAACTTATGATGTTAAAATAACAGGTATATATAAAGAAAATTCTTTATCGGTTGACGATATGAATAATATGTTCACATCTTCAGCAAATACTATTATTACTAATTCTCATACTGTGGGTGAAATATTAGGATTAGATTCTTCGCTTAAGGCAACACTTAATCCAACCTATATTTTAAATGACAAAGAAGATATGGAAGCATTTACAAATGAAGTTAAAGAAAAGGGCTTAAGTGAATATTATACTGTTACTAATAATTTAGAAGATGTTTCTAGCGCTACAGAATCTATTAAAAATGTTAAAACATTTGCCCTTACTTTTCTTCTAATAACAATTATTATTGGGGTCGTTGTATTATTTGTTTTAAATACGATAAATATTCGCGAAAGGCGTTATGAAATTGGTGTTTTAAGAACTATTGGGATGAAGAAGAGCTCTGTTATCTTTAAATTCTTAGTAGAACTATTAATAGTATCTTTTATAAGTTTGGTAGTAGGTGCGGGAATTGGAAGTTTTACAAGTGTGGATGTGGCCAATAAACTTTTAGAGCAGGAAATAAAAAGTGGCGAAAATCATACTGATGCAATAAATGAGAATTTTGGCAAAAATCATGAAAAAATGGATTTTAGGAATATCAATGGAAGTGTTAACGTCGAAAAAATAGATAACATAGATGCCATAGTGGATTTTAAAGTAATATTTGAACTTTTAGGTATTGGTTTACTGATAACGATGATAAGTAGTATGGCTAGTTGCATTGCTATAGCGCGTTTTTCTCCATTGACAATTTTAAAGGAGAGAAGTTAATGAAAAAGAGAGAAATATTGAAATTATTTGATGTAGGATATCGCTATAGTGATGCTAAGGAAGATGAATATGTGTTACGCTATATATCATACCAATTTGCAACGGGAACAATATATGCTATAAAGGGTAAAAGCGGCTCGGGAAAGACGACATTGTTGTCTTTAATAAGTGGATTAGAAAAACGATATGTTGGAAATATTTATTATAATAATCAAGAGTTAAAGAAAATTGATCTTGATAAATATCGCAGTCATGATATTGGCATAGTCTTTCAAAGTTATAATCTCTTGCCTCATTTAACTACTTTTGAAAATATAACTTTATCTATGGATATAAATCACAGTGAGATTAAAGATAAAAAAGGAAAAGTTTTAGAACTTTTAAATAGTGTAGGATTGCGACCGGAATTGTCTGAAAGGAGAATTTTAAAATTATCGGGAGGAGAACAACAGCGTGTTGCTATTGCACGAAGTCTTTCTTATAATCCAAAGTTAATTATTGCTGATGAACCAACTGGCAATTTGGATGTTGAGACAGAAAATGAAATAATGCAGATATTTAAGAGACTTGCTCATGAGGAGGATAAGTGTGTTATTATTGTTACACACTCGGATAATGTCTCTAATCAATGCGATAAAGTGTATGAACTTAAGACAAAAAAATAAACGATTATTCTGAAGTTGTCAACAAAAAGTGGACACTAAAAAAGTATTATTGAAAACCTAGTTGG